>SXGU01381767.1_pt1 | contig 17849 bp, 14 predicted proteins | sample 3174531 | NCBI WGS metagenome assembly SXGU01 (sample SAMN11356863, study PRJNA531348) | freshwater metagenome | isolation source: freshwater sample F1-140 | place: China: Fuxian Lake, Yuxi | collected 2017-12-25 | reverse complement strand
GGGGGGGGGGGGGGGGGGGTGGAAGATGGGCTGGGCGGGGTCCGACGTGGGCCGGGCGGCGCCGATGCCGGTCAGCCCGACGATCACCGCGCGGAGGGGACGCTGGGCCATCGGCTTCTGCTCCTGGTTTGGCAATGCCCCTTCCCCGACGCCGCCCGGGGTCTTGGGCAGCTGGGCCTAGGCGGCTGGTTCAGGGAACCATTCGTGGATCTTCTTGCAGATCTCCTTGGCCTGGGTGCCGCTGGAGATCTCGAACTTGCTGCGCTGGACGTACGACCCCTCCCGCTTCTGGTAGCGGCGGATCGATACCTTGTGGGGCCCGTACTCCGCGGTCTCGCGGTCGAGATCCTGGTAGAGGAACATAATGGTGGTCCACGACCCGCGGGTCAGGATTTCCTTGGCCAGTTCGCGGCGGAGCACCTGGCCTTCTTCCTCGTAATGGATGGTGAGTTCCTCGACGGTTTCTGCCATGATCCTCCAGCCTCTGAATAGATGGGATACCCTTGTGCCAGATAATAACGGGCACGGAACAGGGTTGGGCAATAGGGGTTCCCAAGCGCTGAGGGGACCTAGCGCGGGGCCACACGGGAACCAGGGCCGGCGGAGGCCAGCAGGGCTTGGAGGTGTGCCGTTGGCGGAGCGAGATTATCTTTGATGCGGTACCTTACCCGATCGTCGAGACACTGACACTGGCTGAGGAGGAAAGATGAGCAACTATCTCAAGGTCGCCTGCATCTCTTATATGCCGCCCTGGGAAGGTGAGGATGAAGAGGCGGTACCGCGCATTCACAAGGAACTGCGCGACCTGATCGGCCGCTGTGCCACGGCGACAAGGCCGGATCTGATTGTTTTGCCCGAGACGATCTGCCGAAATTTCGCCGAAGCGGTGCCCGGAGGGCCAACTACGCGCCTGCTGGCTGGTCTGGCCAGGAAATACAACACGCTGATCACCGTGCCGGTGCGGCAGCGGGTGAAGGGCAAGATCTACAACGTGCTGGCCCTGCTCGACCGCCGCGGCAAATTGGCGGGGGTTTACCGCAAGTTTATACCCGTATTTCCCGAGTTCGACCACGGCACCTGCGCCGGCGACGGGGCGACGCTGATCCCCACCGAGTTCGGGCCGGTGGCCTGCGCGATCTGCTTCGATTTGAATTTCTCCGAGTTGCGCGAGGAATACAAGGCCCTCGGACCCAAACTGTTGCTTTTCAGCTCCATGTACCACGGCGGTCTGGTGCAGAACTGGTGGGCATTGGACCTGCGCGCCTATTTCGCCGGGGCGGTCTACCGCGGCACACCATGCACCATCATCGATCCGCAGGGCACAACGCTAGCGGAGAGCAACAACTACGAGCCTTGGGCGGCAGCGCGGCTCAATCTGGATTTCGAGGTCATCCACCTCGACCGCAACCAGGCGCGCTACGGGGAGATCCACCGCAAATACGGAGACGCCGTACGCATCGTCACCGCCGGCAAGGTGGGCACCTCGGTGCTCTACAGCGAAACTGCGGAGCGCACTGCAGCCGAGATTGTCGCCGAATTCGAATTGATGCGCCTGGACGATTACTTTGCCTGGTCGCGTCAGCTCCGCCTGGAACACCGCTGAAAGGCGCTACTCCCGGGTCAGCACCGGCGAAATAGCCGCGACGGCGTATAATTTGGCAAAATCGGCGCTGCCGTCGTCGTCGAGTAGTTCGGTGTGGTTGCCCCACTCGTTCACCGGCTGGTTGACCTGGCCAAAGTAGGCCCACTTCTGCGCCGTACTGGCGAAGTAGACCCTGACTCCGCAGGCCCGCGAAACCCTGATGAGTCGGCGGGGCAGGGTGTGGTCGGCGCGATCCACCCGGTATTGCTGCAGCGCGTCCTCGTCCATCTCCACCCCCAGTCCTGGGGCCTCGGGCACGCGGGCGTGCCCGCCCAGCACCTCGATGGGGTGGCGCAGCAGGGAATGCTCATAGAGCTCATGGCAGGTGATGGACGGCCATTGGGAGTGGGTCAGGACCGCGCTCAGGTGCAGGGCCATGATGGTCGTCAGGCCGGTCCCCACCATCTGCAGAAAGAAGGGCATGTTGAGCTGGCCGGCAGTGTGGCCCTGGGCCATGGTGGCGGCAACCCCGCCGCCAACCACAAAGCCGTCGCAAACCCCTCCCAACTCCAAACCAGTGCGAGCGGGGATGACGCCGTAGTGGTGGGCGATGGGGGTTTTTATCTGTTGGCGCAGAAGGCGGTTGCCGCTGGCGTCGTCGCGGGGGATGGGGTCCTCGAAGATCTTGATCTTGGGAAAGTTGTCCTCCAGTTCGCGCAACAGGGGCAACGCGGTTCCCGCGTTGACCAGGAAGGCGTTCCAGTCGGCGTCGATGGCGAAATGCGGCGGGGTGGCTTCGCTGATCAACTGCATGGTCCGCCGCACGTCGTACCAGGGCCGCGGTTTGGTTTTCATGCAGGTATAACCCAGACCCACAGCAACGCGGGCTTCCTCGGCGTACTGCTCTGGCGAAGTGTCGTGCATCCAGTAGGAGATGGGGCACCAGTCGCGGCACTTAGGCCCGAGCAACTTGTACACCGGCACCCCGGCCAACTTGCCGGCCGCATCGAAAAGAGCCATCTGCAGGCCCGCGCCCAGGCTGTCGTCCCACATGGCCGCAAAGGGGGTCTGCCCCAGGACCCGCTCCTCGATATTGACGCGGCCCCAGGTGTAGTTTTGGATGGTTTCGCCGTAGCCCACCACTCCGGCGTCAGTGTGGACCTTGATCACCTCAATCTCGGACCAGGTGTGGATGCCGGCCCGCTCCATCTCGCGCCGAACGCGTTTGACGAAAGGGACGAGGGCGATGAGGCGTTCTACCTTGGTGACTTTGGCGGCCATGGCTGGTTCCTTTCGGGATTGCAGGTTGGTGCGTAAACTATCCCCCTTGTTGTGGGGCGTCAAGGCACTGCGGTTGCCGGCCGGGCAGCGGAGGTCTATACTCTGAAACAGCCGGGCCGGAAGACAGGCAGCGGCCAAGGGGCACGACCTACATTTTTGTTCGGGTGGCGATGGACATCTCCCTGGATGACAAGTTTCTGCAGCGCGAAGGCACGGTTTTTCTCACCGGGGTCGAGGCCCTGGTCCGCCTGTTGTTGGACAAACAGCGCGCCGACCAGGAGGCAGGAGGCCCGGTCAACCAGACCTTTCTCTCCGGCTATGAGGGCTCGCCATTGGGAGGGCTGGATCTGGAGATTGTCCAGAATCTAGAACTGCTCAACCGCGCCGGCCGCACGGTACACCAGTTCGGCATCAACGAAAAAACCGCGGCCTCCGCCATGTTGGGCACCCAGTACGCGGCCGGTGTCGATGTCGATGCGTTTTGGTACGGCAAGGCCCATGGGACCATGTGGATCCCCGACGAGGCCTGGCTGGCCAACCTGGCCGGCAGCCGGGGCCGCGGTTCCATGGTCCTGCTCTGCGGCGAGGACCACCGCTCCAAGAGTTCGGTGTCTCCGGGCAGCAGCGATTGGGCGTTGCGCAGCAGCATGGTGCCCACCTTCTATCCTGGCAGTGTCGCGGAGATCCTCGAGCTGGGCAGGCATGCCATCGCCATGTCGCGGTACCTGGGTCTGGTGACCTCGCTGAAACTGGTGACCCCGGTGTGTGATGGTGCGGGTACGGTGCAGCTGCAATCCGCGCCGGCCGCTGTTTTTCCGCAGGTCGATGGCCGCCCCTACACCAAGCGTTTCAACGAGATCGTCATGGCCACCGGGGCGCTGCCCATGCAGCGGGAGCTGATCGAGCGAAAGCTGCCCCTGGCCGAGGAATACCTGCGGCTGAACCAGGTCAGCACCGCACACCCGGGGAGAGGGGAGGTGGGGATCATCGCCACCGGCAAGAGTCATACCGACCTGCGCCAGGCCCTGGAGTTCCTCGGTGTTGAGGTGCCGGTGCTGCACCTGCGCGCCATCTATCCGCTGGACCGCCAGTTGGTCCGCAGCTTTGCCCGCGGCCTGCGTCGAATATACCTGGTGGAGGAACCCGGCCCCTATGTAGAGGAGGGGGTGAAGGCAGCGCTTTGGGGGAGCGGCATAGAAGGGGTGTACGGCAAAGAGGATGAGGCAGGCCAGACCTGGTTGCCGGCCTGGGGGGAGATCGACCCGGAGGTCCTGGCCGAGCGGCTGGCGCCTAAGCTGGCGGCGGGCAGGACCAGTGTCCCGGTTGCCGGCCTGCAGGAGGTGCTCAACCGCGTGTATCCACAGGTGCCAAGCGTGTCGCCGATGTCCTGCGGCGGCTGTCCGTACAATACCTTCAGGGACCTGCAGGAAAAGCCGGGCGGGGAGATCGGCTGCAGCTCCATACGCGCCATCGAGGCCTACGACTACGGCGTGCTCTACATCCCCACCATGGGCGCCGGCGGTTCGATCTACAGCGGCGCCGCACTCTTCAACGGCAACCGCCACATCTTCCAGTACCTGGGGGACGGCAGCTACTTCCACAGCGGCCGGGGTGCCATCCAGACCTGTGTGCAAGCGCAGGTAAATATCACCTTCCTCTTGCTCTACAATGGCACCGTGGCTCTCACCGGGGGGCAGAAACCTGGGGGACAGCAGCCGGTGCCCAAGGTCGTTCAGGAACTGCTCGCCCAGGGGGTGAGCCGGGTCGGGGTAGTGAGTGAGTTCCCGGACCAGCACCGCGGCCTCAGTCACCCACAACTTCGGATTTTTGGCCTCGGAGAACACGCCGCAGCCCTGGCGGAGTTCAAAAAGGTGCCCGGCACCTCGGTGCTCATCCTCGACAAAGAGTGCGCCACAGAGAAAATGCGCCGGCGCCGGCGCCAGAACCTGCGCCCCCCAGAATACGTGTATATCGACGAGGAGCTCTGCGAGGGGTGTGGGGACTGTATGCACCAGTCGGAAGGGTGTGCCGCGTTGTACACGGTGCAGACCGAGTTCGGCGACAAAACCCAGGTGCGCCAGGGGGGATGCACCCAGGATCAGCTGTGCACCGACGGGGAATGCCCGGCCTTTGTCCGGGTCGCCGCCACGGGCCTGCGCCGCCGCCAACCCGAAGCCCTGGGCGATTTGCCCGAACCCCCAAAACCGCGCGTGGGCAATGGCTACACGGTTTTTGCTGCTGGTCGCGGGGGGACCGGGGTGGTGACCATTTCCCATCTGCTGGCGTATGCGGGCATGATGGAGGGCAAAAAAGTCTACCTGTCCAACAATACCGGGCTGGCCCAGAAAGGCGGGCCAGTGGAGGCACCCATGGTGTTCAGCGAGGGCTGCCAGCCGGTGTTCAACCGCATTTTTCCGGGTGCCTCGGATCTGTACCTGGGCTTCGACCTGTTGCGGGCGGCCGAGCCAGGCAATCTCAAATACGCCGGAGCGGGCCGGACCGTGGCCATCGTCAGCACCGCTGCGGTGCCCACCGCCCAGATGAACCGGCACCCCGAGGAACGCTTCCCGGCGGCCGATAAGCTCAAAAATGTCATCGACACCTGCACCCGCAAGCACACCAACGTGTACTTGGACAGCTACTGGCTGGCGGAACGGCTCTTCGCCGATACACTCTATGCCAATATGCTGTTGGTGGGAGCGGCGTACCAGGCCGGAGCGCTGCCCCTGGAGTCCGCATCCATCGAAGCCGCCATCCGGCTGAATGGCAAGGCGGTGGAACAGAACATCCAGGCCTTCCGCTGGGGCCGGCTCACCGTCGCGGACCCGGGGCGCATGCAGCGGGAACTCGAGGTCGACCAGCAGGGCGCAGCAGGGGCCACCCAGAGCCAGCGCCGGCTGACCGGGGAGGGCCTGGCCCTACACGACCAGAGTCTACGGGAGTTGGACCTTGGGGAGGAGGGCAGCGGTCAGTTGGGCCTGCGCATCGCCGAGTTGTGCGCCTACCAGGATGTTGCCTATGCCCGGCGTTTTGTCGACCAGATCCGTGTGGTGCGGCGGGCCGATGTCTTCTTCCCGGACCGGCGTCTCGCTCTCACCCAGGCCGTGGTGTCGAGTCTGTACAAACTGATGGCGTACAAGGACGAGTACGAGGTGGCCCGACTGGCGACCCGGCCCGAGGCGCGGCAACGCCTACAGGCCCTCTTCGCCGGGGTGAGTTCATGGTCCCACCTGTTGCACCCGCCCACCCTCCGCGCCTTCTTCCCCAAGAAGCTGGCCTTCGGCCCGTGGTTTCAGCCGGTGTTTCGGCTGCTTTATCGCCTCCGGGGGCTGCGGGGCAGGGCCCTGGATCCCTTTGGGCACACGCCTTGCCGCCAGCTCGAAAGGGCACTGATCGGATGGTACTGCTGGCTGGTGGGCGAGGTCTTGGCGCGGCTGGATCACGGGAACTACCCCCTGGCCTGCAAGATCCTCGGCCTGCCAGAGCGTATACGCGGGTATGAGGAGGTCAAGGTGCGCAATGCGGTCCAGGTCCAACAGGAGGCCCTCGACCTGCTGGCGCAGCTGAAAACCAGCACTTCGGAAACGCCGGGTTAGACCAGCTGTTCGGGTCCGGAAGTGTGCAGACTGCGCCGGAGCGCTGGCAGGAGCTTCATTTGAAGCCCGGCGAGGGCCGGGGCAAGGGGCGGGAGTTCGTCGGCCAGAAAGGCCGAGATCCACGCTGTCTCGGCGAACAGGTACGGCGGTGGATGTAATTCCGCGCCCACAGAGCGTACCACCACCGGTGTGTTGCCCGCGGTTTCGGAGAAGACCAGCCCGCCGCTGCCGAGCAGGGTGAGGTCTGCGCTGGGGGAGAAGTAACAAGGCGCCACGCTCAGGTGGGCGTTGGCCCCGTTGGCGAAGGACAGGCTCACCACCACATGCACGGAGCGCCCTGCGCGCCGTGCAGCCACCTGGGCCCAGGTCGGGTCGGGTCCCAGCAGCTCCCAGGCCTCGGCGAGTACCTGGCAGGCCGCCCACCAGGCCGGCAGCAACCCGGTACCGCCGCCCACCATGCGGCGAAGATACACAGGTTCGCCAAAGGCAGCTGATCGGCGCTGGGCCAGGGCCTGGAGCACCAGCGGCGAGTACAGGTGTTGGTTGCCCCACTGCCAGCGAGGCGTCGGCAGCCCCTCGCTGGGGCCGGCGCTGAGCACCCTAATGCCCTGGTCGAGACAGTTTACCAGTTGGGCGGTGAGCCGGGGATAAGGCTGGAGCACACACAGGGCGCCGGGGGCATGGGTGGCCAGGAGGTCAGGCAGGGTGCGGAACACTGGCAGCCCAACCCCGGGGAAGGCTCCGCGCCAGAGGCAGCAGACCGCCGTGTCGGGATAGAGGCGGGCCAGCGCCCGCAACACTGGCGCCTGGCTGGGATGGGCGATAAGGCCGATCACGGGGTCCTCGGCAGGGGCAGCGGGACCACCTGGCCTCCGGCGGCAGCGGACAGGTACCCAGCGGTGAGCACCTCCAGGAGCCTTAGGGCGTGGTCTACGGTATAGCGGGGTTGGCGATTCTGGTCGAGGGCCGCGACCAGATCCTCGAGGGCGGTATACAGACCCGTTGGATCTGCGGCGAGGGATGCGGCGACCACCGGCGAACCACTGGCCCATTGCATCGGGTCTTCGAGCTGGGGCAAGTACTGGGCCCCGGTGATATTGGACCGCAGAAAGGTCTCCAGCGCCGGGCGTTTGCCGTCCACCAGGGCGGTGCCCCGGGTGCCCACCAGGTGGGCTTTGAGCGGCCCGCCAAGGGGGTGGGTGGCCACGCCGATGCGCGCCCCGCACAGGGTTGCCAGGCCACCACCAGCGGTGCCGAGGGTCATCATGCCGAAGTCGTCGGTATTCGAGCTGGCGTGTTCGGCAAAGAAATAGGCGCCGGCCCGGCCCTGTGCCCAGGTGCAGGGCCCGAGGCACTCCTGGATCAGCCCCACAGCGTAGGCGCCGACGGTGAGCAACTCGCGTTTCAGGTCCGGGAAGGTCCACTGCCCAGGCGCCTGCGGTCGGGGCTGCGGGGGGGTGGGCACCGGCTGGGGCCATCCTTTGCTAAACATGGCCTCGACGTGAACACCCATCAGCCGGCCCAAACCGCCGGTGTCCACCAGTTGTCGGGATTGTTCGACGAGTTGGCTGTACGCATAACTCGGCACGATGGATTTGACCCCCGAGGCGCCCACCGCCGCCACCAGTTGGTCGCACTCGTCCAGGGTTGCCCCGAGGTATTTGTCGATCCACAGGTGTTTGCCGGCTTCGGCGCAGCGCCGTGCCAGGCCCGCGTTGCGCTCCTGTTCGTGGGCGATGCTGACCAGGTCCGCAGCGGCTTCACCCAGCGCACGATCCAGGCCAGCGAAATAGGGCACTTTCAGCTGCTCGGCCCAGCGGCGGTTCAGGGCTTCGAGGTCTGGATGGATCTCGGATTCGTCCGCTACCCCGACGATCCGAATGCGCGGGTGGCGCTGAAAGAGCGGCACGAAATTGCGCTGATGGCTGTGCCGGCTGAAACTGAGGAGCAGTACACCGTTGGTCCGTTGGTCCATCGTCTACAACACTAAGGAGCAAGGTATGGAGCAGGAGTATTGTGTGCGCGACAGTTTCGCCCTACCCGCCGAATTCCACGGCCACCCAGGCGGGGTGTCGCGGGTGGTCTTGGGGCCTGGCACCAGGCACTCCGACCGGCCAGCTGCGCTAGATACCGAGCGGATGATCGTCCACACCAACGAGTATGAGCCGGGCGGCACCTCGGGCGAGGCGCACAGCCACACCGACCAGGAACAGGCGTTTTTCATCTTAGAAGGGAAGATGGAGGTGTGGGTTGGCGAGCGGAACTACCTGGCGGGTCCCGGGGACTGCGTTTTTCTGCCCCGCAATGTGCCGCACCGGCACTGCAATGCGGGGGATGTCCCACTCAAATTTCTGTTTCTCAGCAGTGTACTGGACCGCTGACGCTGTTTACCACTTGCTGAGATTGCCCATGATCCGGGTCAGGTCCCGTTTGAGTTTCTCGTTTTCGGCTCCCAGATCGACGATATGCTGCTCGCGCCCCCCCAGGGTCTGGCGGGTCTCCTCCAGGGCTTTTTCCAACTGGGCGATGCGCTCGGCCAGGCGGGCGCTCTGTTCGGTGGCCTCGGAACGCTGGCGCTGTTTCTCGTCGAGTTCCTGGCGCAAGGTGGCGACGCGCACGTCCATATCGCGTTCCTTGGCCGCTGTCTGCTCGCGCAGGCGCTGGGCCTCGGCTTCGAATCGGTCTTTCAGCTGGGTGCTGCGTTCTTGGGAGGCGGTTTCCTGGGACTTGAGCTGCACCTGCAGCTCGCGGTTCTCCTGTTCCAGTTCGTGGGCTTTACGCCCCCTTTCCTCCGAGTATTTTTCCGCTTCCTTGCGGTGGGCTCCCTCCAGGTCGATGAGCTGATGGAGGCGGGCGATCTCGTCGCGCTGGCGCGTGATCTCGGTCTTGAGGCGGGAGGCGGTCAGAAAGGCGAAGATCCCCATCTAGTCGTTGTCCATCAGGCAAAAGCCGGCTTCAGACCTGGCTGGCCCGCTGCCACTCGGAATCGGGCATGTCCTGGGCCAGTTTGAGGGCGCCGGTGGCCCCGGCAAACACCGGGTCGTCGACGGCGGTGACCCGACAGGGGCCGAACTCGGTGAGATTGGAGCGCACCTCCTCGGCCAGGCCGCGGATCTGGCTGCCCCCGCCGGCCAGGACGATGTTCTGGCGCAGTTCCTGCTGGAACTCTGGGTCGTAGGTGACGATCAGTTCGCGAGCGTGGGTGATCATCTCCGGCAGTATACTCTCGCAGGCCTCGCGCAAGCTCTCGGTGACGTCGTAGGTCTTGGGTTTGCCGCTGACCTGGAAATCGATGGAGATCACTTCCTTCTGCGAGGAGACAAAGGCAAACTGCTCCTTGATCTTCCGCGCCATCTCCAGGGTGATCGGCGAATCCTTGATCCGCTCCTGGAGCAGCATGTGGAAGCGGTTGTCGATGAAATTGCCCGCTTTGCTGAGGGTGCGCTGGTCGTCGTCTGCCGGGATGGTGCCGTGCATGCGGCAAAGGTCGAGGGTGCCGGCACCGATGTCGATGATCAGGGCATTGTTGAACAACTCCAAACCGTAGGCCACAAGGAAGGGCTCGGAGGCGACAATGGCGTGGTCCACCAGTCCATCTACTGCGTCGATGACCGCCTGGCGATCCTCGGCTGTGGACCGGGCTGGGGCGCCGACCACGGCGCGAATCTCCTGCCCGGGCTGGGGTTCGGCCATCTCGATGATGTAGCTGGTGAGATGGCGCACGGCCTCCGCCTCCCGGCTGCCCGCATCCGCACCCGGCGCCGAAGGCCGGTAGCGCAGGACGCCTTGTTCCTGAGGCCAGATCATGTCTACGGCCATACGGTTCTTGAGACATTCCTCGCCGATGACGACCTTCTTCTTTAGCATCTTGTAGGAGATGAGGTCTTTGGGCCAACCTACCACACTGGCGACCGTGCGCCGAATGCCAGTGCTGGTGGCTACAGCGCTCTGCGAGGTGCCCAGATCGATGCCGATGTAGAGGATCTCGCCTGAGGCAGGTGCGGCAGACGCACTGCTATTTGCGGTGGACATGACCAGTGATTCCTCCCTGGACAAAGAGATACAGCGGGTGAATGTGCATCAAAGCTAAGGGCCGGATGAGAGGAATGTCAAGTGGTAAATTCTGAACAACATATTGTGGGTGGACGACATCGGATCACCATTAGTTGGCTAGCCGTACTCCTGCTCGCCAGCACCTTTGGCAAGTGCACAGCCTGGTCCCAAAGCCGGGTCGCACCTGCAGAGGTGCTGGTGTGCTGGGAGCCCGGCCGAGCCAAGGCGAACACCAGCGCCGAGGCCCGCCGCCTGGCCGCCGAGTTCGGTATACTCGACGAGGTTCCGCTTTGGCCCGGCACTAGGGGGAGGGCGAAGGCGAACCAGGGGCCGGGCGAACTTGGCGCCTGGACCCGCCTGACCTTCTCGGCTGCTGTCGATCCCCATACCCTCGCCGAGGCCTACGCCGGCCTGGAGGGGGTGCGCTGGGCACAGCCCAATTATCTGCGCCGCCCAGCCTCAGCGCCAAACGATTCCCTCTTTGACCACCAATGGAGCCTCCCGGCCATCGGCTGGTCCTGGGACGAGGGCAGAGCCCCCGAAGAGGTGGTGGTCGCCATCATCGATTCCGGGGTCGACTGGCGCCATCCGGACCTGGATGGCCAGATCTGGCAAAATCCCGCCGAGGTGGCCGGCGTGGCCGGGGTCGACGACGACGGCAACGGCTATGTGGACGATGTGCGGGGTTGGGACTTCAGCGACGCCCCGGGCATGCCAGGCGAGGGGGATTACCTGAACCGCGATGCGGACCCGGACGACGAATCCGGGCACGGCACCCATGTGGCGGGCATCGTCGGCGCGCTTCCGGGCAACCACATCGGCATCGCGGGCGTGGCACCCGGTGCGCGCCTGATGGTGCTGCGCGCCGGTTTCAACATCGGCGGAGCCGGCTTCCTGCAAGACGACGACGTGGCGGCGGCCATCGTCTATGCCGCTGACCAGGGGGCGCGCGTGGTGAATATGAGCTTCGGCGATCCCAATTTCTCGCCGCTGATCCGCGATGTGATTCTGTATGCCAAACAGGCGGGCTGTACCCTGGTCGGGGCGGCCGGCAACGAGAGCAGCGAGGCGGTGTTCTATCCGGCCCGCCTCCCCGAGGTCATTGCCGTCGGCGCCACCGGGCGGGAGCAGGGCGGCCTGGCTTTCTCCAACTATGGTTATAGCCTCGACCTGGCAGCCCCCGGGCTAGGCATAGTCAGCCTGCTGCCCAAGGTCGGTTACGGCGAGCGCTCCGGGACCTCGATGGCCGCTGCCCAGGTCTCCGGCCTCGCGGCGTTGGTGCTGGGTCGGCACCCGGAGTTCAGCCCGGCCCAGGTGCGCGGCGCGCTGGTGCAAACAGCCCAGGACCTCGGAGCGCCTGGCTGGGACCTCCGCACCGGGGCCGGCCTCGCCCAGGCCACTGCGGCGGGTCAGGCCAACCCCGCTACCTTGGAACTGGTGGCCGATGCCGGCTTTGGGGCCGGTATCTTGGCAGTTTTGACGCTCACAGGAGAAGGCTCTTTTGACGCGGCCTGGTCTAGCGGGGCAGGTATTGGCCCGTGGGTCGAACTCGAGCGGGGCGGGGTCTCGGGGTCGTACCGGAACACCCTTGCGTGGCCGCCGCCCGGGCTGGCCGATGGCCAGTATCTGCTGCGGGCGAGGTTGTTCATCGGCGGGGGCGTCTGGGAGGAGCGGCTGGCCCTCGACCTCCAGCGCCAGCCGCTCCCGGCAAAAAACCTGGCTATACACCGGGCCCTGGACGGCGAGGTATGGGCCCAGGTCGCGGAGTGGGAGTCTGTGGACGGGGCTCGGGACACGGTGCTGATCTACGCGCAGCACGCGGAACAACCCTGGTATGTAATCGCCGAAAACTCCAGCCGCAGAATACGTTGGCTCCAACTGCCCGAAGACCTCGCCCCCGGCGCCTACCGCGCCAGGATCGGCGGGTCTGGGCCGGAGGTCGAGTTTGCGGTCGAAAGCGACCCCGTGCAGCGGTGGGGGTTCGAGGAGCGGGGAGTGCTGCCAGAGGGCTACCTGCTGCCGGTCTTCCCCGATTACAGCGGCAACGGGCGCCGGGAATTGGTGGCGATGCGTGTACTCGGAAGCCGGTACAATCCGGTGGATTATTTCGAAGCAGCCGGCACGACCCCGGTCCACAGCTCCTCCCTGCTCTTTATTCCCTGGGCCCAGGCAGACCTCGATGGCGATGGATTGCAGTAACTCGTCGGGGTCGACGCCCAGCGCGTCCGTCTGATCGAGGCCCCTGCCCCGGGCACTTTTCCCTCGTCCTCGGTCTGGCAACAACTAGATACCTGGGGGGGTGAGGTGGCCGATCTCGATGGGGACGGCATTGCGGAACTCCTCCTGCGCTCAGCGAGGGCCGCGATCTTCCAGGTATACGAAGGCCGGGGCAACAACCAACTGGGCGAGACAGCCTTGCTGGCCAATCCCACCTCGGGCAGCAACGAGGCGGGTGAGCGCCAGGTGGCAGCAGACCTGGATGGCGATGGCATGGGTGAGTTGCTCACCGGGGATGAGGACGGGGATCTGTGGATCCATGAGGCCATCGGCAACGACGCGTACCGGCTCACCTGGCAGGAGGACGCGGCCCCATCCTCGGGCGATGCGCGCCTGGTAGGCGGCGGCGTGGACCTCGACGGCGACGGCCGGCTGGAGTTCGCGGTTGGAAGACTCTACCAGGACCCGTACGATCTGCGGCAGACCCGGTGGTCACTGGAGATCTACGAGGCCAAGGGAGACAACCGCTTTGGGAGGGAGTGGCAGGTGGAGGCATTGGGTGGCAAGGCGGGCGCCAACGGCATCAACAGCGCGGATTGGAACGGGGATGGCCTGGTCGACCTGGTGGTGGCCTTGCCGCCAAACCTCTACGTGTTCACTGCCGAGGGGACGAACAGCTATCGGCCGGTGTGGCAGAGCGCCGCAGGGGACGCCCACCAGCCAGCTGCCGGGGATCTTGATGGCGATGGCCGGGCAGAGCTGGCCTTTAACACGGGGCGGGGCCTCGCGATCTTTTCGAGGGCACTGGGCCTTGTGCCTCCCGCACTGCTAAAAGCTCGGCCACTGGATGCACAGCGCATTCACCTGTCCTGGGCACCTGCCATGGGGGCCTCTGGTTACCGGGTCTACCGCGACGGGGTTCGCCTCGGCGACACCGTGGATAGGCCAGAATTCGAAGACCGGGGGCTTTCCCCGGCGGTTGAGTACACCTATCAGGTAACTGTGGTGCAGGGCGAGGTGGAATCGACGCGCTCCGCTGAGATGCGCGTGCGGCCACAGGCGCCCCCCAGAGTTCTGGGAGTCGAGCGGGTGTCGGCGGCCGGCCTCGGGTTGTTTTTCGACCAGCCGATGGCCGAAGCCGAGCCATTCAGGTTTCAGGTAGCGCCGGAGGTCGGTATGCCATCCTCGGTGTTGCTCGACCGGGGTGGCCGGCGTATGGTCCTGGGTTTTGAGGGGGTATTGCCAGATAGTGGTCGCTTCACCCTATCGCTCAGGGGGATTAGCAGCGGGGTTGGCGGGAACCTGGACCTGGAAGGCATACCCTTCGCCCTCACCCCGCGATATGAGCCGACTCGGGTAACAGGGGCCGAGGTCCTGGATCCAGGGAGGGTAGCGCTGCGTTTCAGCGCCCCAGTCACCAGCGCCGAGCCAGCGCATTTCACCATCGGCGGCAGCGCCCACGTGGTGGTCGGAGTCGAGGGGAGGGGTTCGGAACTCATCCTCGCGGTGGAACCACCGCTGCGGCCTCTTGGCATGCGTTACACCCTCGAGGTCGCCGGGGTCTTGAGCGCCGGGGGGGACCTGGTGGAAGGCCGGGTGCTCTTGGAACTGGCTGTGGCGGATCTGGAACAGGCGCGTTTCTTCCCCAATCCCTTTCGCGTGTCGGCGGGGAGGGGGGTTTTTGGTTTTTTACCTCCCACAGCGGAGGTGCAGGTTTTCGATCTGGAGGGCCGCCTTCAGTTCGCTGTCGCCGAGCGCGACGGCGACGGTGGGGTCAGCTGGGATGGCCGGGGAGCGGATGGTGATCTCCTGCCTTCAGGGGTATATTTGTATCGGATTCGGTCGGGCAATGCCCAGAAACGCGGAAAACTCGCGCTGATCCGAGACTAGATTGAGGCGGTTTCACCAAGACTAAAAAACAGGGAGGAGAACATGGTTCGTATCGGCATCGCCGGCATGGGTTTTATGGGAGTCACCCATTTCCGGGCCATCGAAAAGGTCAAGGGCGCCAAGGTGGTGGCCATCTGCACCCGCGACGCCCAAAAACTGAAAGGCGATTGGCGCAAGGTCCAAGGGAACTTCGGCGGCAGCGGCGGGGTTCAGGATGTCGGCAAGTTGGGCCGGTACGCCGACCTGGAGGAACTGCTCGGGGACCCGCGGGTAGACCTGGTCGATCTCTGTCTGCCGACCCCGATGCACGTCGAGTGGAGTGTCAAAGCCCTGGAGGCGGGCAAACACCTGCTGCTCGAAAAACCCATTGCCCTGGACCTGCGGGGCGCGGACCGCATTCTGGCCGCCGCGCGGAGGAACGGGCGGCTGTTTATGGTAGCCCATGTGTTGCGCTTCTTCCCCGAGTTCCGCCTGATCAAGGACCAGGTCGACGAGGGCACCCACGGGCCCTTGCTGGCCGCGCATTTTAAACGGATCATCTCCAGGCCTGCCTGGTGGGACCCCAAGGAACTGGGCCGCACGGGGGGGCCGGCCATCGACCTCCACATCCACGACGCGGATTTTATCCAGCATCTCTTTGGTATGCCCCTCGGCGTCAGTTCCAGCGGATATGTCGGCAAAGGCGGCGTGGTCGAACACCTCCACACCCACTACACCTATGCGGGAAAAGCGATCACCGCTGAGGGGGGGTGGCTGGCTCAGAAGGGGTGCCCCTTCGAGCACGGCTACGATGTCTACTTCGAGGAAGCGACCCTCAAATTCAACTCATCGTGGGGCAAACCGCCGGTGCTGCTCACCCGGGACGGCAAGCAGAAATACCCTGCGTTGAGTTCGCAGGATGGTTTTGTCGGCGAGTTGGCCGAGGCAGTGAAGGCAGTAGCTTCCGGAAAGGAATCTGCTTTGATCGGGGGACAGAGCGCCCGCAACTCGCTGCTGCTCTGCCTCAGAGAGATCGAGTCGCTCAGGAAGGGCAGGCCGCTCAAACTCTGAGTCCGTGGCCTGCCCAAGGGAGGGGGGGGACTGCCCCGTTGGTTTGTCACTCTAGGCGGGCGACCACTGGTTCAAGGTCCGGGCAAAGAGGATGTCGGAGCGGGTAAGTGCCTTGGCGCTGTGGGTAGTGAGGGCCACAGCCACCATCCTCATTCCGGTATTCAGGCTGAAGTCCGGGTGGTGGTCCTGGTCGGCTATGGTCAGGGTAAGGTGGTTGAGAAAGCTGGTGATGTCGCGGAAATTCCCGAAGACGAAGTTCCGGGCCAGCACATTGCCGCTTCGTGTCCAGCCCTCCAAGGTTCTGAGTTCGTCGTCTACCTGGGTGGCAGTCAGTACGGTTTTGTCCTCAGTGGCCATGGCCCCTCCTCGGATGAAGGTCTTGGTCCAAAACTACAATCCCCCCCACAGCCCTCAAACCGCCAGGATCTGGCGCAGGCGGTCGGCGATGATCTCGGCCTCCCCCTCCTGGAGCGTCTGCGGGCCAAAAGAAATAGACTCATCAGAACCCCCTGCCAGGATCGATGGGGTGCCCTCGGCCAGGGCTGCCAGGACCTGCCCGCCTGTGCGCCGGGCCGCGGGCGAAAAGTGCAGGTGAACCAGGGGACTGGCAGGCGGAAATTTGTTGGCAAAGGGCGCTGTGTATTCGGCCCGCAGACCGGACACCTGTCCGGCCACGGCGCCAATGGTGCGGCAACGGGCCTCCCAGCCGCGGATCGCCGCCTCCTCGTCCTGGGACATAAAGAGTTCGACGGCGGTGACTAGGCCGGCGATCTCTTCCTTGCCCACCTTCATTCCCCGGCCTATTGCGGAGTGGGGGCTGCCGTTGAGGGCACAGGCCCTGACCAAGTCCGGCCTGCCCAGGACCAGGCCAGTGGACTGGGGCCCGAAGAGTCCTTTGCCCCCGCTGAACACCGCCAGATCCACACCCATCGCCGGCAGGTCGCGCAGATAGGAGCGGGGGGGCAGTTGGGCGGCGGCGTCGACGATGACCGGCACGCCGCGTTTGCGGGCGACAGGCAGGAGTTCAACCAGCTGGTCCAGTGGCTGGGTGCCGAGGAAAAACACCACGGCTGCCGTGGTGGGCCCAAGCGCTGCCGCGTAGTCGGCGACGGTGACCTCGCTCGCCGTGCCCACCTTGACCAGTCGGCCCCCGCAGAGTTCGAATCCCTGGTGTACATAGTAGTGGCTGTCCACCAGGCTGATGACGAACTCGTTTGGCCGCCCCTCGACCTTGGGCAGGTGCTGAATGGCCTGTTCATCGCAACCAGCCAGACAGGCGGCCCCGGCCAACATCATGCCCCCGGCGGCGCCGGAACAGATATGGGCGGCCGGCGCTCCGGTGAGGTGGGCGATGTGATCCCCGGCCTTTTGCAGCAGATCCTCCAGGTCGACGAAGTGCCGCGATGCCTCGGCCATGGCCTGGACCACCTGGGGCGGCATGATCGAACCACCCATGGTGGTGATGGTGCCGCGGGCATTGATGAAGGTGCGCACACCCAAACGGGCATAAAATGTATTGGCAGCCATCAGAGTCCTCGCAGGAGGTCGGTGATTGACAGGGTCGATGGCGGAAAGTTAAGTTCTCCCGGTTGACATTTCAAGCTGAGTGAGTCATGGAACACAATAAACCTGCCAAAAACAAGGGGGCGGCGGTGCCCGCACTCCTGGCCTCGCTGTCCGGCCTCAAAGAGGTCGAGGTCAAGGTTACGCTCGAACTGGGCCGCACGGAGATCACCCTCGAGGAAGCGATGAGTCTCACCGAGCGGTCAACGGTTGTCGGCGACAAGCTGGCCGATGAGCCCGTGGATGTGCGGATTAACGGCAGACTCATTGGCCGCGGGAAACTGGTCCTGGTGGGGGATCACTACGGGGTGCAGTTGACCGAGTTGGTGGACCAGAAGGGGCCCTTGCCTCAGCCCAAACGCCTCCCAGGTCGTTAAAAAAAGCAAGGGCGGGAAGAAATCCCCGCCCTCGCCCTGTGCTGTGCCGTTTTCCGGTTGGACTAGTGGTGATGGTGGTGGCCGTGACCGGGGGCGGCTTCCTTCTTGTCTTCCTTTTCCTCGGTGACCAACGCCTCGGTGGTCAGGAGCAGGGAGGCGATGCTGGCGGCGTTGCTGAGCGCCGAACGCACCACCTTGGCGGGGTCGATGATCCCCATGGCCACCATGTCGCCGTACTCC
>SXGU01500447.1_pt1 | contig 17850 bp, 17 predicted proteins | sample 3174531 | NCBI WGS metagenome assembly SXGU01 (sample SAMN11356863, study PRJNA531348) | freshwater metagenome | isolation source: freshwater sample F1-140 | place: China: Fuxian Lake, Yuxi | collected 2017-12-25 | reverse complement strand
GTTTTCGCGCCGTATTTGAGCATTTTGCCGCCCGCCAGAATTTTCGCGATTTCCGGATGCGTCTTGAATTTTTGAAATTCGGCGTGCGGATCAATCAGCGGATCGAGATAATCAAGCCCCGTGACGTAACCTATGCTGACGATGTTATCTTTCATTCCGTAAATCCAGCCGCCGCCGTAAGTTTTCGTGTCAGACGGAAACCCGAGCGTGTGAACGACGCGTCCTTCATCGAAATTTCCAGCCGGAACTTCCCACAATTCTTTGATTCCCAAACTAAAAACCTGCGGTTCTTTGTCTGCGTTGAGACCGAGCCGCTGCGTTAACTGCTTCGCCAGCGAACCGCGCGAACCTTCGCCCAAAACCGTTACTTTCGCGAGCAGATCAACGCCCGGCTCGAAATTTCCTTTCGCTTCGCCTTCTTTGTTAATTCCCTTGTCGCCCGTTCGCACGCCGATTACTCGATCATTTTCGTCGTAAAGCATTTCCGCGCCGGGAAATTCCGGGAAAATATTGATTCCCGCTTCTTCGCATTTTTCGCCGAGCCATTCGCACATTTTGCTGAGGCTCAAAATATATTTTCCGTGATTTTTGAGCGGCGGCGGCGTGATCGGCGAAGGAATCGAGCGCGATTCGGTCAAATACCAGAACGCGTCATCAGTCACGACCGTATCAACCGGACAGCCTTGTTCAAGAAAATCCGGCATTAGTTCGCGCAAAGCGACCGGATCCATCACCGCGCCCGACAAAATATGCGCGCCGACGAACGAACCTTTTTCGATAATTCCGATTTCGAGATCGTCAATTTTCTTGCCGCGACGCGGATCGCGCTCGACGATTTCGTTATGTTCTTTGATGATATTCTTCAAATGCAGCGCTGCCGCCAGATTCGCCGGTCCCGCGCCGACGAAAACCACGTCCATTTCGAGTTGTTCGCGTTCAATTTTCATAGATTTAATGAATGGTCATTCAGTTTATGCAAGTATAACAAAATTAAGCTGAAATTCCGACGTTTTCAAATTGTTTTTTGTTAATGTTAAATTATTTCATCACGAAATTTATGGCGCAAAGAAATATTTTATTTTTGTTCGTAATAATTTTTTCGCTCGCCGCTTTTGCCTGCGCTTCCAAAAACACAGTCAATCCGAACTTATCGAATGAAATGCCCGCAAACATTCTCTGGGCGTGGGAACGAGCGGAAGATTTGCGGTTTCTAGATGCGAACAAATTCGGCGTCGCGTTTCTCGCGCAGACTTTGATTCTGGAATCGGACGAAATCATTTATAAACCGCGCCGTCAGCCGCTCGAAATCTCCGAAAATATTTATACAATCGCCGTGACGCGCATTGAAACAAGCAAAACGGGCGGAAAGCGGGCGGCTTTTTCCGCCGCACAGCAAACGAAAATTGTCGAATTGATTAAAAATACTCTCGCCCGTCCGAATGTGCGAGCGGTGCAGATTGATTTTGATGCGGTCGCATCGGAGCGAAAATTTTATCGCGCGCTGATGAACGAATTAAAAACCGCACTGCCCGAAAAAACGCCGCTGACGATGACTTCGCTCGCGTCGTGGTGCGTCGGCGACGCGTGGTTCAACGATTTTCCGGTTGATGAAGCCGTGCCGATGGTTTTTGAAATGGGCGCAGACGCCGAAAAAATCCGCTCTTTTCTGGCAAACGGCAACGAATGGCGCGAACCGCTCTGTCGCGGCAGCTACGGTTTCACGGTTGACGAGCCAAACAATTTTAATTTACAGCCGAACCGCCGCATTTACTACTTTAAATCGAGCGCGTGGAATAAATCAGACTTGGAAAAGTTGAAATAAATGTTGTGTTGCACAAACTAACAAGAAATAGGACGCGGATTTTCACGGATTTTAATAATAGAAGATTTATCCGTAACGATCCGCTCTTTTTCCGTGCAATCCGCGTCCTATTTCTTAATTTTAGCTTGAGATTTTTACTCTTCAAACTGCTTTCGCAAACTTTCCGAATACGGCGCGCGGGCAACGCCTTTTTCGGTGATAATCGCTGTCACTAAATCGTTCGGCGTTACGTCGAACGCGTAATTGCTGACGTCAATTCCTTCGGGCGCGAGTTGAATGTCGCGGACGTGGGTGATTTCCCGAATATTGCGTTCTTCAATCGGAATTTCCTCGCCGGTCGGGCAATTCAGATCAACGGTCGAAAGCGGCGCGGCGACGTAAAACGGAATATTGTGCTGTTTGGCTAAAACGGCGACCATATAAGTGCCGATTTTGTTGGCGACATCGCCGTTCGCCGCGATTCTGTCAGAACCGACGACGACCGCTTGCACGCGTCCTTTTTTCATCACGTGTCCGCTCATATTGTCGGTAATCAGCGTGACCGGAATATCGTCCTGCAAAAGTTCCCAAGCCGTCAGCCGCGCGCCCTGCAAATACGGACGAGTTTCGTCGGCGATCACGGAAATTGATTTGCCGTCGGCGACCGCGCCGCGCACAACGCCCAAAGCCGTTCCCCAAACGCCGCCGGTGGCGAGTGCGCCCGCGTTGCAGTGCGTTAAAACCGTCGAATTATCGGCGAGCAGTTCGCCGCCGAATTTGGCGATTAAGCGCTGCGATTCGATGTCTTCTTCGTGAATCGCTTTTGAATCTTCGATCAAAATTTGTTTGATTTCCGAGATTGATTTGCCGTCCGCTTTCGCCGTTTGAAACGTGCGATTCATTCGGTCAATCGCCCAGAAAAGATTGACGGCGGTCGGGCGAGTTTTGGCGAGCGTCTGCGAAACGAAATCAATTTCTTCCTCAAAATCCGCCATATTAGTGCCGACAAAATTTTGCGCGCCGAGCGCAACGCCGTAAGCCGCCGAAACGCCGATTGCCGGCGCGCCGCGCACGACCATATCGGTAATCGAGTCAGCGACTTCCTTGTAAGTTTTCAGCATCAGCCATTTTTCTTCGGTCGGCAAAAGCCTTTGATCGAGCATTTTCACGCCTTCATCCGTCCATTCAACAGGTATTATCATTCGTTTTTTCCTTATATTTTTGAATATTTTTGAAATTAGTTTTGTCAAAAGATTCTAAAATCTTACGGAAAAATGCACCCGCTCACAAGAAAGGCGCAACTTTTCCCGAATTCTGACGCGCTAATATTTTATTTGTGACGAATTTTCGCGCTCAAATTTATCCTCTTTTTGCCGTATTTTTGTTAAGTTTCTTTGATTGATTTGTTATCATTCGGTTTATGAGCGAAGGAAAAAACACCGAATTTTGTTTGATCGTCGAAGGTTTTTACGACAACGTCGAAGAAGCGAAACACGCTTTGTTCGATCCGTTTATCGAAGATTACGTTGAACAAACCGGCAAGTATAAAATTCACAATTCGGCGGAAATTTTCGTCGCGAGCGGCATCGCGCTCGACGATCTTTCCATCGGCGAAATCGAACCGGGGATTTACGAAATTTCCTGCAAAGATTCGCCGCAAATTCTCACTCATCGTCGCGCCGAACAACTCGCTGAAAAATTGCGCTTTCAAGCGATGTTCGACGAAATTACCGTCGAGCCAATTAAATAACGGCTCTGCGACTCGTTCTGAAAAATCGCGAGAATAATGACATTAAAAGGGTTTTTGCGGAAAAAATCCGGTAAAAATTGCCGTTTTTTCGGCGATGCGTTATAGTTACGGAAAACTTACCTTTTGAATCAAATCAAAATTGTTTTTAATTATTATGCAGGAGAATTCATCCGAATCCGTTCAAAATATGCTTCAGGCAGTTAGTCTACAAACCGAACAAAGTTACCGATCCGACTTCTTTTTTAACCGCGAAATTCCCGAAAATCTACAAGCGCTCGACCGCATCAGCTGGAATTATTTCTGGTCTTGGCAGCCGGCAGGCGCGGCGCTATTTCGCGATTTAGAGCCATCGCTCTGGGAAAAATGCGAGCAAAATCCGCGTTTGTTTTTGAAAAACATCAGCCAACTCAGGCTTTGGCAAAAATCTTTAGATGAAAATTATGTCGAAAGATTAAATGATTTTGCCCGGCTGTTTGACGAATACGTCGCGCAATCGCCGCAAAATTTCGGCGCGGTGACGACGGAAAATCCGGCGGCGTATTTTTGCGCCGAATACGGCGTTCACAATTCTCTGCCGAATTATTCGGGCGGACTCGGAATTCTGGCGGGCGATCACTTGAAATCGGCGAGCGACTTGAACGTTCCGCTCGTCGCCGTCGGTTTGCTTTACCGCTACGGCTATTTCCGCCAAAAAATCGCGCACGACGGCTGGCAGGAAGAACGATATTTGGACGTTTTCGATTCGGAGCTGGCGCTCAAACCGGCGCTTGACGAAAACGGCGAACGAATTACCGTTTCGGTCAATATTCGCGGACGAGAAGTTTTCGCGCAGGGCTGGCTCGCCGAAATCGGCAGAATCAAACTTTACCTGCTCGACACGAATCTGCCGCAAAACGCTGACGTTGACCGATTAATTACCGGACATCTTTACGGCGGCGACGCGGAAACGCGCATTGTGCAGGAAGAAGTTTTAGGAATCGGCGGCGTTCGCTTTCTGCGTCGCCTCAATTATCAACCGTCGGTTTTTCATTTAAACGAAGGTCATTCGGCGTTTTTGACGCTTGAATTGGTTCGCGAAAATTTAGCGAACAATAACGAGTCAAATTTTGAACAAGCGGTTTCCGTCGTTCGCGAGCAGTGCGTTTTCACCACGCACACGCCGGTCGCGGCGGGCAACGACGAATTTTCCCCGGAAAAACTGCGCGAATGTTTCGACAAAGATTTTCTCGCCGCGCTGAAAATCAGCGAACAGGAATTTTTCGCGCTCGGTCGCACCAAAAAAGACGATGAAAAACAATGGTTCGGAATGACGCCGCTCGCGCTCAGAATGTGCCGTTCGGCAAACGGCGTGAGCGAAAAACACGGCGAAGTTTCGCGCGATTTGTGGCTGAAAATGTTCGCCGATAAAACTTCCGCCGACGAGGTTCCGATTACGCACATCACCAACGGCGTTCACGCGCCGACGTGGATTGCGCCGGTTTTTCAGAATCTTTTTGAAAAACACATCGGCGCGAATTGGGCGGAAACCGTCCGCGATGAAAAAGCGTGGCGCGCGGGCGTTGAAAAAATTTCCGATGCCGAGATTTGGCAAGCGCATTTACAGTTAAAGAATTTGCTCGTTTCGTTTATTCGCCAGAAAACTCTTTCCAAAGAAACCGGTTTGCACGAAACGATCAACGAACACGAAGATACGCGCCAGCTTTTCTCGCCGAATGTTTTGACCATCGGTTTTGCGCGTCGGCTCGCGGCTTACAAACGATGGAATCTGATTTTGTCGGATTTGGAACGATTGCTCAGATTGGTTGACGATGCGGAGCGTCCGGTGCAGTTTGTTTTCGCCGGAAAAGCTCATCCGCAGGATCGTTCGGGCAAACAGCTTTTGCAAAATTTGATGAGCATCAACAACGATTCCAACTGGCAGAATCGCGCGGTTTTCGTTGAAGATTACGATCAGGAAGTAGCGCGTTATCTGGTTCAGGGCGTTGACGTGTGGCTCAACGTGCCGCGCCGACCGCTCGAAGCTTCGGGCACGAGCGGGCAAAAAGTGGCGATGAACGGCGGTTTGAATTTTTCGATTCTCGACGGCTGGTGGATCGAAGGTTACAACGGCGACAACGGTTTTTCCATCGGCGATTTGAAAGAAGAAGGCGACGAAAAGGAAATTGACCGCGAAGACGCCGAATCGCTCTACGCAGTGCTCGAAAACGAAATCGTCCCGGCTTATTACGCCGTTGACGAAAACGGTTTGCAGTCGGAATGGATTCGGCGAATGAAAAACGCGCTTGTGACTTTGACGCCGCAGTTTTCGAGCGACCGAATGGTGCTCGACTACGTTCGTAAAATTTATAACAAATAAGTTTTTATCATGAATTATTATGTCTGAAACCCGATTTAATACCGTCGTTGTTCGTCCCGTCGAATGCTTCAAAGAAGCATGGGAAATCATTAAAGATCAATATTGGTTGATATTAGCGATTACGATTGTCGGCTTGCTGATTGGCAGCGCGGTGCCGATTGTTTTGGTCGGCGCGATGATGTGCGGTATTTATTTGGTTTTGTTTCGGAAAATTGACGGTTATTCCATCGAGTTCGGCGATTTATTCAAAGGTTTCGATTATTTTCTGCCGGGACTGATTTTATCAATCGTGATTATGATCCCGGTTTTTATCATGCTTTTTGGAATGTATGTTCCGATTATCGCAGTAACGCTTACCGGGCAAAAAATGAACGAAAGCGAACTTTTCAGTTTTTTCGCGGCGGTTTTTATCGGCGAAATGATTTTCGTGCTTTTGATGGTTTGTCTGCACACGCTTTTGATTTTTGCGTTTCCGCTGATCGTTGATCGAAAATTGTCTGCCGTTAATGCGATCAAAACGAGCAGCAAAGCCGTCTGGCATAATTTGAGCGGCATTGCCGGTTTAATGGGCGTCAGCTGTGTCGTCGGCATCGTCGGTTATTTGGCTTTCTGCATCGGAATTTATTTTGCCCTGCCGCTGATTTTCACAGCGAGCGCCGTTGCTTACCGAAAAATTTTCCCGGCGCTGCCGAGTCAAGATTTTTCGCCGCCGTCGCCGTCGTTTTACGAAAATCTTTAGTTCTCATTTGTTTGTTCGCCGTTAATTTTTCTATACTTTAAATACTTTTATGAGCGCAAATTTTATTAAACTCGATTCGGTTGAAAAACTGGAGAATCTCATTCGTGATTCGCACACCAATCCCGTCGTTTTATTCAAACACAGCACTACTTGCCCGATTAGTTCGAGCGTTTACCAGGAAATTTCGCAGTTTAACGGCGATGTCAATTTGGTCGTCGTGCAGTCGGCGCGCGATATTTCATCGGCGATTGCGGAAAAAACCGGCGTTCGGCACGAATCGCCGCAAGCGATTATTTTGAAAAACGGCGCGGCGGTTTATCACGCATCGCATTTCGACGTAACGGCTGATGAGGTAACGAAAACGCTGGCTGACGAAACCGACTAATTTTCGCCGCCGGAAAATTCAAACGCTATTTTTTTTACTTTAAATGATTGAACCGGTTCAGATTGTCGAGGAAAGCGACCGCGAAATTTCGATTAAATGGTCGGATGACGCGCAAACTTCATACGATGCGGCGCAACTGCGGCGCGCTTGTCCGTGCGCGAGCTGCGTCAACGAATGGACGGGCGAGAAAATCCTGAAAGACGAAAACGTCGCGCCGGATTTATCGTTTTCGCACACTTCGATTGTCGGCAGATATGCGCTGAATTTTCGTTTTTCCGACGGTCACGACACCGGAATCTTCACTTTCGCTTTTCTCCGCAAACTTTCCGAAAATCAATCTTAATTTTCCGAAAAAATCTTCGGCGGCGAATAATCGCTAGAAATATTCGCCGTTATACTGTTATAATTGCAGTTGATAATTATGCAGGAAAGAGACATTTTCGACGAAAAACAGGAGACAAAAAGCGCAAGTTTCGCTTGCCCGTTTTGTCGCGAGAGAAACGAATACGACATTCGCTGGATGACGCGTCGAAAAAAGAAAAACGCGCCGCGTCACTTAAACCAGCAGGATCGCGCACGATTTGATAAATCGCGCGATTATATGGTGCGCATTGACGATCAATTGATGTGTAAAAATATGCGCTGCCGGAAAAGATTCGAGATTCCTTCGGCGCAGTCGGTGGTTTTCATTTGATCTGAATTTTCAGCAAATCAACAAAAAAAAGGACGAATGTTACAGCGACATTCGTCCTTTTTTATTTTTCCGCCATAGATTAATTTTTTCCAATGCCGCGCTCGCCTGTGGTATTCTTGTTTGTAAATTTTGACGAAAAAGGGAGACAAAAATATGACTGGAAAAGATTTGGAATTTTACGAAAACGAAGAAGTCGTCAGCGAAGATTTGCAGGAATTTATCAACGAAGAAATCGCGCGCGCGCCGACCGCGCCGAATGAATTGATTAATCGTTTAGACGAACATCATTCGTCGTCGCCGCTTGATTCGGGCGGCGATGTTGATGCCGAATGGGAAGATGTCAACGATTCGGGCGCGGAAGCCGTTTTCGGACATAATCCGACGCCCGATCAATCTGACGTTGAAAGCAACGCGCACGCAATGGGCATTGATTATCAGGACAACGAACCGATTGACGTGCTTGAGAAAATCGAAAAACGCGACCGTGATCGTTTTGAACTCGACGAAAGCTCAAAATCGGACAACGATATGATTTAACTAAGACAAAAAAATTGCGGCAAAATTGTCATCAGCAATTTTCGCTAATCGCAAAGTAAATAAGAAAGAGGAGTTGAATAAATTTCAACTCCTCTTTCTTATTGTAAAAAATTTACTTTTTAGTAAATCGTGAAACTATATTGAACTTGTTTCGTCACGGTCGCTGGACTTCCGTTAACCATTTGCGGTTCAAATCGAATTGAACGCGCCGCCGCAATCGCTTGTTCGGTCAAACCGTAAGGCAAACCGTTGACCGGCGAAATACTGCCGATTTGTCCGGAAGCGAGAAACGTCACGCGCAATGTTACAGTTCCCTGCACCTGATTTTGACGTGCCGTATCCGTGTAATTGGCGCGCGGTTTTGATGTGATACGCAAAGCAGTTGTTACTGCCGGTTTTTTTGGTGGAGCTGGCGGTGGCGGTGGCGGCGGACTAGTTCCGTTTCCATCACCTGTTCCTCCACCGTATCCATTTCCGCGTCCGCTGCCGCTTCCCGTTCCGATGCCGCTTCCTTCGCCGTTGCCGACGCCGCTGCCGATTCCGGCTCCGCGTCCGCTGCCGATTCCGCCGCCCGAACCCATTCCGTTAGAAAGCGCTGCCGACAAAGCTCCCGGAATTCCGGCGCGTTCTTCCGTAATCGGACGATTTTTCGGCGGTCCCTGCGTTTGCTGAATCAATTTGAGATCGGGATTCGTCATCTGCGGAATATTCACCGAAGGCGGCGTAATCGGTTTTTCCGCCTGCGAAACCACACGACCTTTGGAAGCCGGTGTTTCTTCTTCACGACCGCCGCCGCCGCCGCCGCCGCCGTCATCTTTATCTTTTTTCGGTGGCGGCTCGGTTTCAATCGGCACCGGCTCGACTTCCGGCAGAAGAGCGGACAAATTTCCGTCATCACCGATGGAACCGATTAATAAACTTTTGTTAAATAGCGAATAAATTGTGCCGCCGATTGCCAGCGTCGTCATCAAAAAAAGCGTTCCGAGAAGCAGCGCATTTCTTTGCTTGACGTTTTTTTCTTCGATAACCGTAACGTAAAAACCGTCATCGCCGGTTGAATTGCTTGAATAAGCTGAACGATTATTCGCCGCGTCCGCAGTTTTATTAAAGCCGTTACCGTTTGCTGCCGCTGTCGAAGCCGCCGCCGCCGTTGCCGCATAAGTTTTCGGCTGTTCGGCAATAATCGGTTTTTCCGGGATATATTCGGGTGTCGTGCTTTCCGTCGTTTTTACTTCCGGTTCCGTTTGAAAAATTTCCGGTTTTACGGGATCGGTAATCGGCTCATCAGTTTTATAAACAATCGGCTCGGTAACAAAATTGTTTTCCGCCGGAACCGGTTCAGCCGCAACCACCGAAAAATCTTTCGCTTGACCATTGCCGTTTGTCGCGAGCGATTCGGGCAACGGCGTTTCAGAAATCTTATTTCCCGCCGCCGCGAGCGGATTCATTTCGAAAGCCTGCAACTGCGCGCCGCAATTCGGACAAAACCCGAATTTTTCGGCGAATCCTTCTTCACAAGAATTACAATACTTAACTACTTTTCCCATTTTTCCAGCCTCTCAAAATTTCAGTAAATTTGAACCTTGAAACGTATCAGAATTATTTCCCAATTATACCTTGTTTTTTACGGATGTTAAGCAATAACAAGAAGTTTCGCTTTACAAAATATAGGATACGACAATTTTAATAGATGCCTAAGCAAGTTGACGCGATGCCTAGCGGCAACTAAAATTTTCTTTTGAATCAAGCGTACATTTTCAGTTTTCCGTCAGTTTTATATTTGCCGCTGACAACAATTTTTATAAAACGCGCAACTAATTGAAAACTTCTTAAAACGCCTTTATTTAACCGAACTTTTACCGAACTTAATGAAAAATAGATTTTGCACCAAACAAATTGCCGCGCTGATTTTGATGATGTTCGCCGTTTCGCTTGCGGCGTCGGCGCAAACCGTCAGATCAACGCCTTTGCGACAGGAAAAACTGCTTAACGGATTAAAAATATATATGCAGACGGATCCGCAGGCGACCGACGTGCGGGTTAAAATTCGCGTTCACAGCGGTTCGGCTTTCGATCCGCAGGGCAAAGAAGGAACCATTCAAATGCTCGCCGATAATATTTTTCCGAATGAAGCGGCGAAAGAATTTTTCAGCGACGATTTGGGCGGAAGTCTTCAAGTTGCAACGACTTACGACTACATTCAGATTAACGCGTCAGCTAAACCGGAAGAGTTTTTGACAATGATCGAAACTCTCGCCAACGCCGTTTCCAAACCGATTATTGATAAGGAAACAACCGCCAAACTGCGGATTGTGCAGCTCGAAAAAGCTCGTGAACTGGAAAAAAATCCGGCGCGTGTTGCCGATCAAGCCGTCGCGCAGCGTTTATTCGGAAGTTTCCCGTACGGCAGACCGCAAACCGGCACGACCGAATCAATTCAGAAAATAGATTTCGCCGATTTGATATTCGCTAAAGATCGTTTTTTCAGCGCCGACAATGCGACGATGACGATTACGGGTAATTTTCAGCCGGATTTAGCGGTGCGCGCCGCGCGGCGTTATTTCGGCGCGTGGGCGAAATCAGACGGAAAAATTCCCGCAACTTTTCGCCAGCCGGAACCGCCGAAAAGCGGACTTCCCATTTTCGACGCGCCGGTCGCGAATAAAAGCGAATTTCGCCTTGCCGTGCGCGGCGTCGCTCGCAATGACGCCGATTATTATGCCGCTCAAATCTTAGGAAAAATTCTCCAAGCCCGCTGGCAGATGCGCGAAGGCAGTGACGGTTTCGTGCGCAGCGAAGCGCACGTTTTGCCCGGCGCTTTTGTTTTCGGCGCGTCAAACTGGCATTTGGGAACAATTAGAAAAAGCGGCAATACGATAAGTCTGCCGCAAACCGACGATTACCACAATTATTTTTTGAAAGAGCCGGTTAAAAACGAAGAATTTGTCCGCGCGAAAAGCGATTACTTAGCTGAATTGTCGAAAACCGATGCGAGCGAATTTTATCTCGATGCGGACACGTATAAACTTTCGACGGGAAAAACGGCAATGGATGCGGCGCAAAATGTTACAATCGAGGCAGTTCAGAAAGTTTTGAGCAGATTGCAAAAAGAACCGGCGGCGATGGTTTTGGTTTTTTCCAATCCGGAAGCGGAAAAAACGAACTAACAAGCCGCGCTGTAACTTTTAATAAAAACACTTTGATAAATTTTTATGTCCACTGAACGCACTTCAAGCGAACTCGAACACGCTAAAGCCGTGCGCGAAATGTTTTCCGGCATTGCGCGCCGTTATGATTTTCTCAACCATTTTCTGTCGGTCAACACCGACAAACGCTGGCGGCGTCTGGTTAGAACGAAGTTGCAGGAAACGCTCGACAATGAAAACGCGGTGATTTTGGATGTCGCCTGCGGCACCGGCGATTTGTCGCTCGAACTGCAAAAAAATGCGCGCGCCAAAGTTTTCGGCACTGATTTTTGTCGCCCGATGCTCTCGATTGCGTTCGATAAAAACGAAAAAAACGCGGAACAAATACCTTACGTTGAAGCCGACGGTATGAATTTGTCGTTTGCTGACGCGAGTTTCGACGCCGTCACCATCGCGTTCGGTCTGCGCAATTTTTCCAACTGGCAAGACGGTTTGCGCGAGCTGCACCGCATCACAAAACCGGGCGGAAAGCTTGTCATTTTAGAGTTTTCCACGCCAATCGTTCCCGGATTCAAGCAAATTTTCAATCTTTATTTCACGCAGATTCTGCCGCGCGTCGGCGGCGCAGTCAGCGGTTCGCGCGGCGCTTATGAATATCTGCCCGATTCGGTTTCCCGTTTTCCCGATCAAAAAGGTTTAGCCGAAATGATGCGAAAAACCGGATTTTCTTCGGTCGAATATCAAAATTTAACCGGCGGAATCGCGGCAATTCACAGCGGAATAAAAGATTAACGATTTGTGAACATTTCTTTTTCAGGATAAAATTTGCTTTCTTTTTCTAATCGCGCAAATTAAATGAAATTCAGACTTCTTAATTTCAGCCGTCAACTGGCGCTGACGCTGCTCGTCATCTGGACGGTCGTGTCGCTCGTCACGCTTTTGATCGAACTCGTGCCGGGCGATCCGGCGACGACGATTTTGGGCGAAACGGCGACGGCGGAGCAAATCGCTAATTTCAATCAGAAACACGGACTTGATCGTCCGGCTTTTTTCTTTTCCTACGACGCGGCAAACGGTTTTGAATGGAACGGCGCGAATAATCGTTATGTTGATTACTGGATCGGATTGGTGCAGGGCGATTTGGGAACTTCTTTTCGCACCGAACGTCCGGTGCTCGGAATGATTCTGGAGCGCTATCCGTCAACGATTATGCTCGCGATTGTTTCGATGATAATCGCCGTCTGCATCGCGATTCCGCTCGGCGTGTTGGCGGGAACGAATAAAAATACGCTGATTGATAACGCCGCTTCGTTCGTCGCGCTGCTCGGCATTTCGCTGCCGACGTTTGTCATCGGACCTTTTCTGGTTTATTTTTTCGCCGTTAAATACCGCGTATTCGCCGCGACCGGAAGCGCCAATCCTGAAGATATTGTTTTGCCCGCCGTCACACTCGGCGCGGCGCTGTCGGCGATTTTGACGAGAATGGTGCGCTCGTCGGTCATCGAAGAACTCGGCGAAGATTACGTGCGCACGGCGCGCGCCAAAGGTTTGAGCGAGCGCAAAGTCGTTTATAAACACGTTTTGAAAAACGGCTTGATTCCCGTCGTGACAATTCTCGGTTTGCAGCTCGGCGTTTTACTCGCGGGCGCGATTATCACAGAAAAAATCTTTAACTGGCAAGGCTTGGGGCTTTTGCTGCTCGACGACGGCATCGGCAAACGCGATTACCGGCTCGTGCAAGGCTGCGTTTTGGTCATTTCCGTCACTTATATTCTGGCGAATACTTTGACCGATCTGGTTTATCGGCGGCTCGATCCGCGAATTAGAATTTCATAAATTATCGAATTTTTACGGCGCAAAAAAGTATTTAATCTTCGCCGTTTAATTTTCGTTAATCAATGCCAAATGAACCGACTGACTTATCTCGGCATCGCCGTCGCGCTGCTTTTTATTATTGTCGCGCTGTTTGCGCCGCTGATCGCGACGCACGAAGTGACGGCGCAAAATCTGGCGATGCGCTACGCCGCGCCGTCGGCTGAACACTGGTTCGGCACTGATTCGCTCGGTCGCGACGTTTTTTCGCGCGTTATTTTCGGCGCGCGCATTTCGCTGCAAGTCGGCATTACGGTCGTCGTCGTTTCCACAATTATCGGCACGATTTTGGGCGCCATCGCCGGATTTTACGGCGGTTTCGTTGACAAATTTTTGTCCGGCTACGTTTTCAACGTCTTTCTCGCTTTTCCCGGTTTGCTGCTCGCAATCGCGCTCGTTGCTTTTCTCGGTGCGGGTTTGGGCAAATTGATTCTCGCGCTGTGCATTATCGGCTGGGTCGGTTACGCGCGCGTCATTCGCGGTCAGGTTTTGAAAGTCCGCGAATACGATTTCGTGCAGGCGGCGCGCGCGCTCGGCGCGAGCAATCGGCGAATTTTGTTTACGCACATTTTGCCGAACGCGATTCAACCGCTGATCGTGCAGGCGAGTTTGGGAATGGCGGGCGCGGTTTTGTCCGAAGCGTCGCTTTCTTTTTTGGGTCTGGGAATTCCGCCGCCCGCGCCGTCGTGGGGAACGATGATCGAAGAAGCGCGCGGACTCGATATTTTATACAACGCGCCGCACGTTTTGTTTTTTCCCGGCTTTGCCATCGCGCTGACCGTGCTCGCTTTTAATTTTATCGGCGACGGACTGCGCGAATATCTCGATCCGAAACAGCGCAAACGTTAAAATTTCAGCAACAAACCGCAAAACAAAAAATGACGGCGATTCGCATCGAAAATTTATCGAAAACTTATCCGCCGTCGTTTCCGCGTCTCAAAAAAACGTTTGGCGTCGCGGTCAAACCGCCGGTCGAAGCCTTAAAAAACGTTAGTTTTTCCATCGAAACCGGCGAAATTTTCGGGTTAATCGGGCGCAACGGCGCGGGCAAAACAACTTTGTCGAAAATTATCGCGACGCTCGTTCAGCCGAGCGGCGGCGCGGTGACGGTCGGCAATTTCGATTCGGTCAAAGACGAAGTGAAAGTTCGCTCGCTGATCGGTTTGGCAACCGCCGAAGAACGCTCGTTTTACTGGCGGCTTTCATGCGAGCGCAATTTATTGTTTTTTGCCCGACTCTACGGAATGAAGACCGCCGAAGCGCGGCGCAAAATCGGCGATATTTTTGAGCGATTGAATTTGCAGGAACTGGCGAAACGGCGTTTTTCCGAGATTTCCACGGGCAATAAACCAAAACTCGCCATCGCCCGCGCGCTTTTGCCCGCGCCGCCGATTCTTCTGCTCGACGAACCGACGCGCTCGCTCGATCCGCTTGCCGCCGACGAGCTGCGAAATTTGATCAGCGCGCTCGAAAACGTTTCCATCTTGCTGACTTCGCACAATTTAACCGAAGTCGAACAATTATGTCAGCGCGTCGCCGTTATTTCCAAAGGCGAAATTCGCGCGGTTGATTCGCCGCAGAATCTGCGCCGCCGAAATCGCGAAACGCAGCAAGTCAAAATTTTCATACGTCATATTTCGGAAGAAAATTTATCCGTTGCCATCGCTGAAATTTTGCCCGCATTTACGATTGAGAATCATCCCGACGGGCTGACGCTCAATTTTTCGCGGCACACGGACGATGAAATTTTGAGCCGGATTTTTGACCAACTCGCGCGCCATGCGGCGTTAATTTACAACGTCGAAACGAAAAGCCCGACGCTGCTCGACGTGCTCGAAAGTTACGAATAATGGAAAACGAACGCGTAATAATTTTCCCGCTCGGCGAAAGCGCGATGACGATTGAATTTGCCGACGCAATCTCGCTTGCCGCGAACAAACGCGCGATTTCACTGGCGCGTCGTTTAACCGAAAATCCGTTCGACGGTTTGATCGAAGCGGTTCCCGCTTATTCTTCGACAACGATTTTCTACGATTTCAGCATCGTCAAAAAGAATTTTTCCGCATTCCCGACCGCATTCGCCGCCGTGCGAAATTTTGTTGAAAAAGCGCTGACCGAATTGCCGGACGCGGAAAACGAAAATTCCCGTTTAATCGAAATTCCCGTTTCGTTCGCCGCGCATGACGCACTTGATTTGAGTTTTATCGCCGAATCAAAAAGTTTGAGCGAACAGCAGGTGATCGAAATTTTCACCAATCGAGTTTACCGAGTTTTTATGCTTGGATTTCTGCCTGGTTTCGCTTATATGGGCGAAGTTGACGAGCGGATCGCCGCGCCGCGCCGCGCTAATCCGCGCTTGCAGGTTCCGGCGGGAAGCGTCGCCGTCGCCGGACGACAAACCGGTATTTACCCGTTTGCATCGCCGGGCGGCTGGCATATTATCGGCAGAACCGATGTGGAAATATTTACGCCGCATTCCGCTTCGCCGACGCTTCTGCAAACGGGCGATACAGTGAAATTTTACGCGCAACAGCAATGAGCATTATTATTCAAAAACCCGGTATTTTAACGACGTTTCAGGATACGGGCAGAACCGGCGCGCGCCAATACGGAATTAATCCGAACGGCGCGATGGATCGCACGGCGGCGCGATTGTTGAATATTTTGCTCGGCAATAATGAAAACGAAACGGTGCTCGAAATGAATTTTCCGGCGGCGGAAATAAAGTTTGTCGAGAACGCGTTTTTTGCCGTCGGCGGCGCTGATTTTGCCGCTCGCCTCGACGAAAAATCAATCAAAAACTGGAGAGTTTATCACGCCGAACAAAACAGTGTTTTGAGGTTTCCCGAAAAAAAATTCGGTAATCTGGTTTATCTTGCGGTGAACGGCGGTTTTGCCGTCGAAAAATGGCTCGGTAGCGGCAGCACCAATTTGATGGCGAAAATCGGCGGTTTTCAAGGCAGAAAATTAGAAAAAGGCGATACGATCAATTTTCAGAGCAAGTCGCGCGCGCAATTTTTGCCCGGCGGCGCGGCGCAGTCTTCTTTCAAAATCGCCGCTTCTCTATTGCCCTTTTACAGTCGTTTTCCGACGGTTCGCGTCGTCGCCGGCGCGGAATTTGAATTGTTGACGGCGCACGGCGAGCAAGTTTTTCGGCACTACGATTTCGTCGTTTCGCCCGATTCCAACCGAATGGGTTTTCGGCTGAAAGGCGCGCCGATTTATTTGCTCAATCAAAAAGAGATGGTTTCCGCCGCCGTTAATTTCGGTACGATTCAACTGCTGCCCGACGGTCAGATGATAATTTTAATGGCGGATCACCAAACTTCCGGCGGTTATCCGCGTCTCGGAAACGTGATCGAAACGGATTTGCCGCTCGTCGCGCAGCTCGGCGCGAACGACAAAATCGCGTTTTATTTGATTGCGCCGGACGAAGCGGAAAACGTTTTGCACCAACACGAAAAAGACTTAAAATTGCTGAAAATCGGCGTTAAATATGCGATGCAATCGAGTTGATTTTCGCTGCCGATTTGTCTTTTCAAACTGACTTTTTTTGTTTTTATGGTTTTCCGATGATTTCCATTGATCTCAATTGCGATATGGGCGAAAGTTTCGGCGCGTGGCGAATGGGCAGCGACGCCGAAATTATGAATTACGTTTCATCCGTCAACGTCGCGTGCGGTTTTCACGCGGGCGATGCGACGGTGATGCGGCAAACCGTCGAAGCGGCGGCGAAAAAAAACATTGCAATCGGCGCGCATCCGTCGTTTCCCGATTTGCAAGGGTTCGGCAGACGCGAAATGAAAATGTCCGAGCAGGAAATTTTCGACGTCGTGATTTATCAAATCTCGGCATTAAACGGAATTTGCCGAGCGTCGGGCGCGAAAATGCGGCACGTCAAACCGCACGGCGCGCTGTATAATTCGGCGGCGATCAATCAGCCGATTGCCGCCGCCATCGTTCGCGCCGTCAAAGCTTTTGACGAAACGCTGTCGTTTTACGGGCTTTCCAGCAGTTATTTAATCAGCGAGGCGGAAAAAATTAAGCTGAAAACCGTGTCGGAAGTTTTCGCCGACCGCACCTATCAAACCGACGGAACATTGACGCCGCGCGTTCAATCGAACGCTTTGATCGAAAACGAGCGCGATTCAATCGCGCAAATTCTGCAAATGATTAAAACGCAAACCGTAACTACAGTTGACGGTCAAATCATTCCGATCAAAGCCGAAACCGTCTGCATTCACGGCGACGCGCCGCGTGCCGCTCGATTGGCGCGGGCGATTCGGCAGAGTTTGATTGAAAACAATATTAAAATCGGCGCTGTTTAATACTTTTTCACGTATTTTCGATTGTCAATTTTATGAAAAAAAATTCGTTATCGTCGGTTATCTTGGGCGCGGCATTTTTGATGGCGACTTCCGCCGTCGGACCGGGATTTTTGACGCAGACGACCGTTTTCACGAAACAACTTTTGGCGAGCTTCGGTTTCGTCATTCTGCTTTCGGTCATTCTGGACATTTTCGCCCAGCTCAATATCTGGCGCGTTTTAACCGTCGCCGGAAAACGCGGT
>SXGU01265780.1_pt1 | contig 17853 bp, 12 predicted proteins | sample 3174531 | NCBI WGS metagenome assembly SXGU01 (sample SAMN11356863, study PRJNA531348) | freshwater metagenome | isolation source: freshwater sample F1-140 | place: China: Fuxian Lake, Yuxi | collected 2017-12-25 | reverse complement strand
TCCTGAACCCCGGAGACCTTGGCCGACAGGATGATCCGGTCGTGCGCCATTCCGAGTGACTCGGCCTGGGCCGCGGAACGCACCGCGCTTTCGACCATCGCATTGATGGTCACGTCGCGCGCCTCGAGCGGGTCGGGCCGGGCGGCGTTCTCATCCATCAATTGAGTCAGGAGCTGCTGATCGAGGGAGCCCCAGTTGACCCCGATCCGGACCGGCTTGTCGTTGGCAAGGGCAACGTCGATGATGGCCTGGAAATGTTCGTCGTGGCGCTTGCCGCCGACGTTGCCGGGATTGATCCGGTATTGGGCCCGCGCCCGGGCGCACGCCGGGTACCGGGTCAGCAGCAGGTGGCCGTTGTAGTGGAAATCACCGACGATCGGAACGGCCAACCCGAGCCGGTCGAGTTCCTCGACGATGACCGGAACGGCGGCGGCCGCCTCGTCGTTGTTGACCGTGACTCGGACCAGCTCGCTCCCGGCCCGGGCCAGCAACGCGACTTGCCTGACGGTGGCCGGCACGTCGGCGGTGTCGGTGGTGGTCATGGATTGGACCACAACCGGATGGGCGGACCCAACCGACACCCCGCCCACCAGCACGGACGGGGTGATTCGGCGTGATGCGATGGCCATTGGGCGACCTACGGGAGGATCAAGCCAACCCGAGTTGTTTGACCAGCCGCATCCAATCGGTGTCCGTTACCGTACCATCGACCTTGAGGGGCGTCAGGGTGGCCATGATCTCGGCCCGAGTTCCAGAAATCCGCCGGTCGCGGAGCTCGGAGATCATTCGGGAGAACCGGTGTTCGTACTCGTTTTCATTGAACTTGCCGGCCTTGCGGCCATCGCTCAGTGCTTTGAGTTCCTGCGCCACGCGGGCGGGCGCAATCGCGGTCTCTTTTTCGTCAGCCATCGGGTTGGTCAACTCCATCACTCGTGAAGGGTAGCGGACGCTCGGGCGCCGGTGGTCGGCGGGCCCAGCGATGCTACTACGCTCGCGCCATTGGCGGCGTTGCACAAGTGGCCGGTGGCAGGGCGGGCTCGACCGGCTCCTCCGTTCGGGGGGACCCGGCATCCAGCCGCTGAACCAGGGCCTCGGTGACCATCTCGGAAAAGGCCCTGACGATCTCGGGGTCGAGCTCCCGCCCGGACTGCTCCACGAGATAGGTCAGCGCCTGTTCGGGCTCCCATGCCTGGCGGTAGGGCCGGTCGGTACAGAGGGCGTCGTAGATATCGCAGACATGAACGATCCGGCTGGCGTAGTGGCAGGCCCGGGGAAACCGCATCGCGGGATAGCCCGCACCGTTCAGGAAGATGTGATGCTCGTAGGCCACCACGGCGGCCAGCCCGAGCCCTCGTTCGCGCTCGAGGATCAACCGGGCCCCATCGACCGGATGGCGTTGGACAATGGCCCGTTCTTCGTCGGTAAAGCGCCCCGGTTTGACCAGCAGTTCGTGCGGAATGGCCACCTTGCCGATGTCATGGAGCAACCCGGCTACCCCGACCGCCCTGGTTTCGGCCGGCGAAAAGCCCAGACGTTCGGCGAGGCCCATGGCCAAGACCGAGACATTGCAGGCGTGGGTCGTCGTGTATTGGTCGTACTGCTTGAGGATGAGGAGCGGGACCAGCATCTGCTCACCTTGGTGCATGGTCGACGCCAAGGCCCGGACCACGGCTTCGACCTCGGCCATTGGAATCGACCCGCCGTCTTGCACTTCCCCGTGGATCCAGCGGACCGCCGCGACCTCCTCGGTCAGGTCGACCGCAATTCCAGCCACGCCGCCCTCAGCGTTACCCCGGTCCTTGAGATCCGCGAGTCGGGGCCCGGTCGCTCCGCTGTTTCCCGGATCCTTGACCTTGAGTTGGCCGAACCGGATCGGCGGGCGGACCAACTGGCGGGTCTCGGCGGTGTCGAAACATCGACCGGACACTTGGCGGAACAACTCATCGACGAACTCGAGGTAGGATTCCTTCGTCACGTCGGCGTCGATCTCGATCCGCTCGATCCGGGCCGCTGAAAGCTTCGTGGCCCAGTCCCAGGTCGACAATTCCGTCATCACCCGGGTCCCGACCACCGACTCGCCCCCCAGGAACGAGTATTCGACACACGGGTTGGCATCGGTCATGAGCAGCAGTTGCTCGAACGAAGCCTCCAGGGCCCGCTCCCGGGCCGGATGTCCCTGATTGTAGAGACTCATCGTCGCGAGCGCTTGGCCTAACGAAATCAGGAAGTTCGATTCGGGGGTCATGAGACGAACGCTCCGTTGCAGGCGGCGATCAGATCGCGGTCGCCGGACTTGAGGGCCATTCGGAGCACCGCATCGGCTCCGGCGTTTCCGGTCCACCGCGCGGCCAATACCTCGAGCTTGGCACCCAGGATCGGGGATTTCGGCGCCAATCGGAGCCGCCGATACCAGGCGGGCCGGGTCGTCATGTTCGCGAGCAGCCAGTCCCGAACGGTTGGGGTATCGAATTGCGTGAGAATCCGGACCCCTTTGGCCCGTAGTTCGACGCTCCGCTTGCTGTTGGACAACAGGAGCAAGAGCCGGGTGAGGGACTGGCGCGGCAACCGCCCCGTTCCGGCCGTTAACGCGACTTCGATGACCCGCTCGTCTTCGTCGGCCAGGGCCGAGTGGAGCGAGTCGTCATACCACTTGGGATCCCGGAGCGCCAACCGGTAGGCCTCGACCCGAACCGTCGGATCGGTCGAAGCCAGGTACGACCGGATGTCGATGCCCGGCGGCAGCGCTGGGAGGTCGCCCAAGATATCGAGGAGCCGGCATCGGTCGGCCGGGCCGCCGCCGTCGAGCTGGGCGACGACTTGGGCAACCGCTTCCGGCCCCATGGACTGCAACCGTTCCGCCACGATCCGCCGGACCGGCCCCGCGCCGAGGGCAATGACCCGGTCGATCAAGGTCGGCACTTCGGCCGGGCCGGTCCGGGCCAACACCCGGCCGATCACGTCCGGGCCTAACGATTCGTCGTGAATGATTCGGCGGAGCTGCGGCGCCGCCAGGAGTTCCCGCCAGATCGAAGCCGCTGCCGGGTCCGAGCCCAAGGATTCAAGCATCTCAACCAGGGCCGCCGTTTCGCCGGCGTCGACACATTGGGCAACGGCTTCAACCACATGGTCGCCGGAGCCGCCGGTTTCAATCGTGATTTGGAGGACTCGAAGCCACTCTTCACTCGGGGCTCCCTCGCTGGTCGTGGCTTGCTCGTGCCGGGCGAGCGTCTCGAGCAAGCGGGCGTGGCTCCGGGAGTTGGGGTCCGTGAGCGTCCAGTCCTGGAGCAAGTCCTTCACGATCTGGCGCACATCGCGATCGGCTCCGGGCCGCGCTCCAGCGGTCCCCCGACCGTGTCGGCTCATCTTCTGGAGGAGCCGCAAGAGGACGGTGGACATGCTCTTCCGATCGGTCCGCGCGGCGGATTCGACCAACTCGATCAGCGCGGCGGCCGGAAGCCAATCGACCGCGGGGCGAATGGCCTGCAACCCGTCTCGCCCGACGTCGATGTCGAGCAAGAGGCTCAGGGCTTCCTGGGGCAGGGTCGCGAGAAGGTCGCGAAGCCGGACGTCGGCCTGGACCCGGGGCTCCCCTTCGAGGGTCAGATTGAGTCGTCCCATTCGCTCGACGGCCTGGGCCACCGCGGTCCGGGTTTCCCCCGAACCCAGCCGCTCGAGCAACATGGACACAAACGCCGGGGAACCGATGTCGCCGACGGATTCGAACTCGGTACTCCCGGCCACGATCTGGGCCAGATCCTGCCAGAGGAGGTCGAACTCACCCCCGAGATCGTCCCCGTCACGAAGCGCCAAGGCGTCAAACGCAATCGGGGTGATATCGGCGTGTTCCGCCTCGAAACCCGGGACCGTCGCGGTCCGGTCGGCCCGGCCAGGTGGGTCGCCCACGAGGCGCTCGGTGACCTCCGCGAACTCGGCCAGCGTAATGCCCGTGCGGAACGTCATGGCCCCGATCTGGATCCGATGGAGGCGGGCGGCAAAGTCGCGAATGACGAAGTGCGAGGGGTCGGTCACCGTATCGTCGACCACCAACTGGCGACGGGCCACCCCAACTCGGAGGGTCGGTTGATCACGGAGAATGCCGGTGAGCGACTGGAGAGCCACCTCGAGGGCGGCGAGGCGCATCGGATGTCCGGCCGGATAGGCCCGCTGCTTGTGCAGCGCCACGGCCAAATGGGTCAAAAAGCCGACGATGGCCGGCGCCATTGGGGCGGCAGTAGGCGCGAGAACCCCGGTCACAGGGCGCTCGTCGGCTCGGAAAACATCGGGTCGGGCGTGGACATGGCCGAGAGCGATGGGGCAGAAAACGCGCCAGTTCACCGTACCCGGGAACCAGGCACGCAAAACGTTACATCACATACACTTACAAAAACCAACCACGAGCCAACCGCCGGACCGGAAGGTAGTCCGCCATCGCTTCGGCAAGCTGCTGTTCAAACCTCGAGGGTCCTACTGAGGGGGCTTGGGCCGGGGGGCAACCCGATTGACGTTGGGGTTCTGGGGAAGAGGCGGACGGGGAACCGTCCCGATGATCCGGCCTTGGTACTCGGAGAAGTCGGCGCCCGGGGCCAAGAATTGAGTCGAGGGAGACACGGCGTACTCCCAGATGCGCCATTGGCCCCCCTCCTGAGCCACAATGACGGTCTCCCCGCCGAAGGTTCCGCCGCGAAACTCGATCCGGGTGTCGAAGATCACCGCCTCGGGGTAGCGGTTCGGTTCGACCGGGACATACCGTAGTGCGGTGACCTTGCGATTGATCACCGGCTGAAGCGCTCCCGGGACGCCAGACCAAACTCGATCCCAGGTCTCCGGCCGGGTGATCTGTTGGAAGTGCATGCTGCTGCGTTCCCAAGCGGCCCTGGGACTGCCATCTCGAACCAGATTTAACCAAGCAACCAGTTCACGCTCGGCCGCGGCGACGCTGGCATTCATCGTACCGATGGTGCTCTGGTCGACGAGCTGCGCCTTGAGGTTGGATGCCGCGGCAGCCGCGATCAGCATCCAGATAACGCCCCGCATAGTGCCTCCCTCGCTACCTGACTCCGACCCTCGAAGTTTGCCGGGCCCGGTCCGAAAAAGCCACCGCCCGCGAATCTTGGATCCGCGGGCGGCGTTTATTGGTGGAGCTCGGTGTCTAAATCGGCCGGCCGGCCGGCTTCAGCCGCATTCGCTGAAGCCGCACACATGGCATTTGGCGCACCCCTCGGCGTACTCGAGTTGCGATCCGCAATCCGGGCACGAACCAGCCAGAGTCTGCGGCATTCCACCGAGCGACATCTGCTCGTTGCCGACGACGACGGGCATACTGACGGGCTCAGCCATCGAGCCGGCGGCCGGCCCCGGCAGCAACTCTTGCTGAATGCCCTGCCTCTCCTGCATCCATCGCTCGAGCGCAATGCCGACGGCGTCGGGCACCGACATCACCTTGTTGGCGCCGAGACCCATGGTCCGATCAGAGCTGATGCCTCGGAGCTGGCGGTGAATTTCCTTGATCGGAATACCCGACCGGAGGGCCAGAGAGATGAGCCGCCCGAGCGCCTCGACGTCGGCCATCAGCGCGCCGCCCGCCTTTCCGAGACTCATGAAGACCTCGAACGGCTGGTTCTTGTCGTCCTCGGTCAGGGTGACGTAGAGTGTACCCAGCGGGGTTTCGATCCGGCGGACCGTACCTCGGAGCAACTCGGGCCGGGACCGCTTCTGGCGCCGTTGGAGATTCTCGGACTCGAGTTCGTGGACCAGTTTCCGGAGCCGTTCGTTATCCGACCGGATTTCGGCGAGTTCCCCATGGAGGTCAGCGCTGTCGATCCGGGGCGCACCGAGGTTGACGACGGCGGTGGCGGCCGGGTGTTCGGCCGTCAGCATCATGTCATTGAGATCGCCGCGGGCTTCGGCCTTGCCGGACTTGGTGGCGTCTTCCTGGACCTTCTTCGCAGTGGAGCCGGAGGAGAGCACCTGCATGTCGCGGCTCCCGTCGCGATAGACCGTCACACCCTTGCAGCCGAGTTCGAACGCCATCCGATAGATCTGGGCGACTTCCGCTTCGGAGGCGTGGTTCGCGAAATTGACGGTCTTCGAAATGGCGCTGTCGTTGGCTTCCTGGAACGCGGCCTGCATGCGGACGTGCCATTCCGCCCCGATGTCGTTCGCGGTAATGAAGACCCGCTGCCACTTCTCGGGCACTTCAGGATGGCGGGCATGGCCGGTCTCGGCCACCCGCCGGAGCAATTCGTCGGAGTGCCAGCCCTCCCGCTTGGCGATGGCCACGAAGTCTTCGTTGACATCGGGCATCAGGACCCCGGCCTGATTGCGCATGAACGCAACGGCAAACAGGGGCTCGATCCCGGAGCTACAGCCGGCGATGATCGAGATGGTGCCGGTTGGAGCGACCGTGGTGACGTTGCAGTTGCGCAACCGGCGCATCGGCCGAATTCGCTTGCCGTCGTGATCGCGAGCGCAGGTGGCATCCGGTCCCCAGATGCTCCGCTCCCACTCCGGGAAGGCGCCGCGCATGGCCGCGAGCCGTTCGGATTCGACTTTGGCCTCATTGTCGATGAAACGTTGGACCTTCCGGCCCAACTCCACGGCCTCGGCCGAGTCGTACGGCAATCCGAGGCGGACGAAGACATCGGCGAGCCCCATGACGCCAAGGCCGATCCGGCGGATCTTTTGCGCCAACGCGGTGATTTCCGGGAGCGGATAATTGTTGGCGTCGATTACGTTTTCGAGGAAATGGGTGCAGAGATGCACCACCCGGCGGAGCTCAGCCCAATCGAGATCGCCGTCGGCCACGAACTCGGCCAAGTTGACCGAGCCGAGGTTGCAGACGTCGTACGGAAGCAGCGGCTGCTCGCCGCAGGGATTCGTTGCCTCGTAGGATCCGAGGTGCGGCACCGGATTGTAGTGATTGGCCCGGTCAATGAAGAACACCCCGGGCTCGCCGGTCTTCCAGGCGCCGTGAATGATCCGATTCCACACCGTGCGGGCGTTGAGTTTGCCGGCGAGCTTGCGAGTGGCCGGATGGTAGAGCTCGTACTCCTCGTCCAGCTCGACGGCCTTCATGAAGGCATCGGTGACGGCCACGGAGATGTTGAAATTGGTGACCTTGGTGGTGTCATCCTTACAGGTGACGAAATCCATCACGTCCGGGTGGTCCACCCGGAGGATGCCCATGTTCGCTCCCCGGCGGGTGCCGCCCTGTTTCACGACGTCCGTCGAAGCATCGAACAGCGTCATGAACGAGACCGGCCCGGAGGCAACGCCCATGGTCGAGCGGACAATGTCGTTCTTGGGCCGGAGCTTCGAGAAGCTGAAACCGGTACCGCCGCCCGACTGATGGACCAGCGCCATGGCGGTCAGGGTATCGTAGATGCCGCTCTTGCCGTTGGAGAGCGCATCATCGACCGGGAGTACGAAGCACGCCGAAAGCTGGCCGAGCGGACGCCCCGCGTTCATTAGCGTCGGAGAGTTCGGCATGAAGAGCCGCTTGGCCATCAGTTCATAGAATGCATCGGCCAGGGCTTCGACGGCGCCATCGGAGGCGCCATAGCCCCGATCGGCACTCGCGATGGTCCTGGCAACACGCCAGAAAAGATCTTCAGCGTTTTCCGCTGGCCGACCCAATTCGTCCCGGATCAAGTACCGCTTTTCCAGGACCGTCATGGCGTTGGGCGACAGTTGTAGCGGAACCCGTGGCGTGGCAGAACCCATGGGCAACCCTCGACGTCTCAAGTTGTGGTGGTTAGCGAACGAGTGGAATTTGTCAACCTATCCCGCACTTCGATTTCAACCGTTGAGATTGAAGGCGGGAGGAGCAAGCTAGGCGGTTTTCGAGTTCGGCACAATACGCCGCAAACTCAAGGAATGACGGCACTAAGGAGTATTAACATCACAAATCTGATCGGGTCACTTTTCGTCATCCGTCACCACGAACCGAGCGGACCTCCGCGACACCTCGCGAACCCCAGCGAGGACCCCGATCTCGACCTCGTGGACCCCGGCCTTGAGCTTCCGAAGCGGCAAGGCAAGTCCAAATCGGACCCGGCCGTCCGGATCGGCCCGGAGCGGAACCCGCCGGTCCAGGTCGGGCCACTCGCGCCACGGGTCCATTCGACCGTCAGAACGTCTCGACCTGACCCGAACCCGCGCCTCGATCTCGGCCGACCCTGGCGGACCGATCGCCATCCCGAAGACCGAGACCGTATCGGACCGCCGAAATTGGCCCCAGGGGTCCGACTCGACCGGCTGGCCGAGGCCGGGAATGGCCACGCTGCTCCCCGTGCCGGAAGAACCGAGCGCAATGTCCCCCTGCCAGCCCGAGAGTTGCGGAGACACCACAAGCTCTTCCGTGGTGACCGCGGCCCCGCGGCTCCCCACTTCGATGGCCGTCCGGGCCGTAAACCGGCCGACCGCCAATCGGACCGGAAGGTGACCTCGGAGAAAGCGCGGCCCGGACCGATCATCCGACAACGTGCCGGTGATGACCGTGTCAACCGCCAAGGCAGGCCCGCCGAGGGAGTCCCATGCCACCGCCCGAAGCCGGATCTGCCGGGCCCCGTCGAGCGCGGCGCCACTACTGTCGGCCGCAAAGGACGGAATGGCGACGATCAGCTCCGTACCCGACCCGAGCGAGAGCCACTGGATCCGGACCGGAAGGTCGCGGGAAAACCGCAACGGGAACCGATCGGTGGTCAGTGCCAAATTGCGGCTCGCCTTCCCAATTTCACGTTCTCGAACCCGAAACGGGCCCAGTTGATCGCGGCGGCCCGCGGCGGCGGATTGGTAGAAAGGAGATAGTTGGGCCCGAGACCGGAGCAACTGATCGGTCAGGTCGCCGGAGACCCGGTCGTCTCCCGCGGGCACTCCCCGACCCCCGACCAGATCGAACAGACTCTCGACCACTCCGAAGTAGGTCGGATCGGCCCCGCTGACGAAGTGGACCACCAACTCCGCCTCCGCCCGGTTGTACCACCACGACTCGTTCCCCACGAGCCCCGGAACCCGCGCCGTCGCTCGCGCCGTGGGTTCGCCATGCCGCACCATCACTGCGGTTCGCTGGTCGTCGGGATTCGGCAGGGACCGCGCGGCGACCGCCAAGCGACGGTAGTGCTCGCGAAGCCGTTCGCCGGATTGTCTGAGGTCGGCCCGGTCGCGATGGGCCCAGAACTCGACGAGGAAGCGACCCCGCTCAGCGCCCGAGAGGCGATCGAACCGACCCAACTCGGCCGCCGTGGCAACCCAGGCCACGTCGCGACGGAGCCGGGCGACCGTCCCGCTGTCGTCGAGGGAGGCGGCTTCGAAATAGAGCGCCTCGCCTTGCGGGTCGGCCCGGGTCAGTCGGACCCGGGCCGACTCGAACCGGCCCAGGGCCAACCCGCCGGGAAGTGCCGGCGCGGCGTCGAAGGCCGCAATCGCCGCCGCCGAGTCGCCCATCGCCAGCTCGATCCGCCCAAGGCCGAGCCGGATCCCGGCCGTCGCGGTTTTCGCCGTCGCCGCCCGTCGGACACCGTCCCGAACGATCTCTGCGGGTGCCGGCCGGTCAACCGCCAATCGCTCGCGAACCAAAGCCTCGAGCGAAAGGACTTGGGCCGGATCGGCTGTCAGGGCGCGTGAGAAGGCCTGACTGGCCCGGGCCCAGGCGTCCTTGGCCAGCAGGGCCTGCCGGCCAAGTTTCGAGGTATCCGCCGTTTCGCCGAGCGCCAGTTCGGCATGGCCGAGCCCAAACCAGGCTTCGCCCCATTGGGGAGCAAGTTGGGTGGTCCATTTGAATTCGGCCGCGGCGTCTGAATACTCGCCAAGGCGAAACGCCAACATCCCGAGCCGGAGATGGATTGCGGGGTTGGTTCGATCCCGGCGGACTCTCGCCAGCAGGGCCCGTTCGAGAGATCGTAGTTGTTCCTGATCGCTCCGGGCCAGGGTATCCCGAAAGGCCCCTACTTCCGGATCGGGATCACGACCGGTTTGGGCGGCCGCTCCACCCGGCAAGCCGAAGCCGAAGGCCGCGAGGACGAGGTACCACGAACGACTGGGGAGAATCACGGCTTGGAGACGCCGAACCCCGGTCCAGCCGACACGTTCCACGAGCGGGCCTGACGAAAGCCATGACCGAGAGCCATTGGTGCAAGGTACACAATGGCCGACACTTACAACAATTCTACCGTTGACGCTTGGCCTTCACGGAGCCTAGATTTGCCGGTGGCCCTCATGAATTTCGAGACCCCTAGGTGAAGCTTTGCCCCGCGTGCGGCGCCGAATACGGCGACGAGGCCGTCTTTTGCGCCCGCGACCGTGCCGCACTAGCGCCCTCGGGCGGCGGCTTGATCGGCCAACTCATCGGCGAGCGCTATCAGGTCGAGCGGAAACTGGGCGAGGGCGGGATGGGCGAAGTGTATCTCGCTCGTCATGTCCTGATGGGTCGGCAGTGTGCCATCAAGGTCGTGAGCACCCGCCTCTCGCGCGACCCCGACGCGATCGGACGCTTCAACCGTGAGGCCACCAACGCCAGCCGGATCAGTCACCCGAACGTCTGTGCCGTGTACGACTTCGGCGTTACCGGCGAGGGCGCCCTCTATTTGGCCATGGAATATCTCGAGGGCGGGACCTTGACCAAGGCCCTTGCTTCGGGGCCGTTTTCACCGGAACGGGCCGTCGCCATCCTGCGGCAATGCGCGGCCGGCCTCGGTGCCGCTCACGAACTCGGAATCGTCCACCGCGATCTCAAGCCCGACAACATCATGTTGCTGGACGTGAAAGGCCGGGAAACGGTCAAGGTCGTTGATTTCGGGATCGCCAAGGCCGCCACTGGTGAAGGCGCCGAGCGGGTGACGCGGACCGGCCTGGTCGTCGGGACGCCGGAATACATGAGTCCGGAGCAGCTTTCCAACGATGAGATCGACGGCCGAAGCGATCAGTACTCCTTGGCGGTGCTGTTCTTCAGAATGCTCACGGGTGCCTTGCCGTTCGCCGCGACGTCCGCCCAAGAGACCATGACCAAGCGGCTGACTGAGTCGCCCCGCCCGTTAGCCGACGTCGCACCCGACCGCCGATTTCCGCCCGACCTCCAGCCCGTGCTTGACCGCGCCCTCGAACGCAACCCCGCGGCGCGGTATGCCACCGTGGAGGCCTTTGCGGACGCGGCCGCCGCCGCCCTCGCTACGGCGGCCTTCGATACCGAGGCCTCCCTGCCCCGCACCAAGGCTGTTCCATCCAAGGCCCGCTCGTGGCTGGCCCCGGTCGGAGCGGTGGCCGGACTGACTGTTGTGGGTGCCGCCTTCCTGCTGTGGCGATCGTCGGACCGACCGGGAGTTGCTCAGGCCATCCCGGCCCCAAGCCCCCCGGGGGCAGTGGCACCCGGCGGCGAGCCGCCCGCTGATTCAACCAGCCCCGTGACCGTAGCCCCGCCCCCCGCTCCCGTGGTTAATTTGCCGGCTTCGCCAGGCGCGCCGGCGGCCGCTCGAATCCCGACGCTCGATGATTTCGATGAGCCGTTGAGCGGCCGGGCACGGCGGGCGTTTGCCGAGGCCGTTGCGGTGGCCCGCTCGGCAAAGTATGGTGATTCGTTGCGAGCAGAAATGGGAGTACTCGCCGCCCTGCACCTCGCCGACACGGACCAGCGGGCCGAAGCGGCCGCCGAGGTGCGAACCGCCTGTGGCCGCTTCCGGTTGACCAGCTGTGACCGACTGCTGGCCCAGTATAAGGACGTTCCATGAACGCCAATCGCAAGGTGGTCGTCCGGGTCTCGGCTCAAACCGACGTGGGCCGAACCCGTGACCACAACGAGGACACGTTCCTGGTCGCCGACCTGACGACCGGCACCACCGACTTCCTCGATGCCGGCAGTGCAGCCGTCGGCCCGAAGGGAACGCTGTTCCTGGTTGCCGATGGGATGGGCGGGGCAGCCGCCGGTGAAATCGCGAGCGCCATGGCCGCGGAGGCGGTGTTCCAACACCTGCGTTCGACTTGGACCGCCTCCGGCAAGGATTCCGCCGACGATTTCACCCGGCACCTGCGGGAGGGGGTCGAGGTCGCCAACGAGCAGATTCACCGGTACGCGCTCGACCACCCCGATTCCCGGGGCATGGGAACCACGGCCACCGTGGCCGGCGTGTTTGGCGGCCGGCTCCATTTGGCGCAGGTTGGGGACAGCCGCGCCTATCTGATTCGGCAGGGTTTGGCGGTCCAGCTCACCAAGGACCAGTCGTTGATTCAGCGGCTCATCGACGCCGGTGAACTGACCGAGGAGCAGGCGGCGCAGAGCGAGCGGCGGAACATCATCCTCCAGGCCCTCGGCCCTGACGCCCGGATCCGGGTGGACGTCACCTACCAAGACCTCCGCCGGGGCGACCTCCTGATCCTCTGCTCCGATGGCCTGTCGGGTCTCGTCAAACGCGACGAAATCGCCGACATCGCGACCAAGCAGTCGGACGTCCAGGTCATCGGCAGCCGGCTGATCGGCATGGCCAACGAGCGCGGCGGTCCTGACAACATGACCGTCGTTGCCGTTCGCTTCGAGGGTCCGGGCCTGGCCGAGCCCGATGGCGTGGGTGACCTCGGATACCACGCGTACCCCGAAGCGGAGACCTCGGGCGAGGTGCCCGCCGTCGAACCCCCGGCCGAGGAGCTTCCGCCGGCAGAGCCTCCCGGCGCGGGCGACCCGATTCCGGTCGCCCGACGGAGCGGCTCCCCGGCCGTCGTCGCCGTCATCGGGATCGGTATCCTCCTGATCCTGCTGGCATTCTTTCTCCTGATTCCGTAACGCCAGGCGTCCGTGTACGCCCACTTCCGATATCGGGACGGTCCCCGGCAGGGCGAGACCAGGGTCGTGCCTCACGACTTTGCCACGATCGGCCGCCACCCCTCGTCCGACCTCCCCTTCGACGCCATCGACGAACTCCAAGTCTCGGTTCGGCATGCCGCGGTGTTCAAGCAGGGCGGAGGCTTCATGGTCCGGGACCTCGGAAGCACCAACGGCACGTTTCTGAACGGCAAACGGGTCCGGGGCGATCGACCGCTCGAGCCGACCGACGTTCTCCAATTTGGGCCCACGGGTCCAACGATCGAGTTCACCATCGCGGCCACCGTCCCAGCGACGGCGCGGGTCCGGCCTTCCGGCGACACTCCCGCCCCGGCTTCGGACATCATCCGCCCCTCCGGTCGTACCACCGAGCGGATTCGTGCCGAGGTCGTCCGGCAGACCAAGCCGTGGCGGTGGATGGCCGGCTTCGCGGTGCTCGTTGCGGCAGGAGTCGGCGGCTCGATGGCTTGGCAGTCGCACCAGTTACGACAACAACTCGCGCAGGAACGGTCGATCCTGTTGGCTCGAATGGACGGCCTCCTCGAGCGATTGGATGGAGCCGGCGGATCAATCGCTGGCCTGACGGCGGCGCTCTCGGACGCCCGACGGGGAGTCGACTCCCTGAAACAACGAATCACCGCCGGACAGGTGTCCAGTGCCGGGCTCGACTCGGTGACCCGGACCCTCGCCGCGGAAACCGGCCGGCACGAAGCGTTGCTCAAGGCCGCCGGACTTGACCCCGCGGGCGCGGCCCGGAACAGCAGCGGCGCCGTGGCGGTGATCGTGGCCGAATTCGGGACCGGCCGAGTCGCGTCCGGAACCGGATTCGGCATCCGGCGGCAGGGCGACACGGTGTGGATCGCCACGGCCCGTCATTTGGTGGAGGATTCCCTCGGCAGTCCGGCGATCCGGCTCGCCGTGATCTTCAACGGCACCGGCCAGGCGTTCCGGGCCCGTTTGCTCCGGCGCCACGACCGGGCTGACGTCGCCGTCCTGGCGGCTTGGATCCGGGGCGGTGGACCGGTGGTTGCGGGGCTCGCGGATTCCGCCATGGTCGGCGACCCGGTGGCGATCACCGGATTCCCATTCGGGCTCGACTCGTTAGGCGACTGGCGAACGACCGGGGTGGCGGCGGCCTCGGCGACCGGGACCGTCACGGAAGTCGGTCCGGATCTCCTCGGGGTCGATGGCTACGGGACCCACGGGTCGAGCGGCAGTCCGATCTTTGCCCCGAACGGCACCGTCATAGGACTCGTCTCCGGCGGCGGGCCGGTCGTCGCCCGGCGGCTGATTGCGGTGCCGGCCCGCCACCTCGCCGACCTGCTCCGGCCTTAGACCTTCACCGCTCCGCCACCAGCCACTCGGCGACGGATTCCTGCATGAGCCGTTGGCGGTGCCAAGCCTGAATGACCGGGATGCCGGAGGGAAGCTCCGACCGAAGCCGGGGATGCGCGAACAAGACCGCTGCGTCGGCCCGGGTGGCCGGATCGGCAAAGATGGCCCGGCACCGCGGTCCGAACCCGGCCCGGCCCTTCGAAGCCCTCGGCTCGGCAAAGGCCAGCAAGAGCCGGCTGCCCCCCGCGCCTAACGTGATGCCCGCGGCGCGCAGCGCGGCTTCGAGATAGGTATTGGGAGACGGGGGATAGGCTCCATCCTGATCGTCGTCGGCCACGATCAGTTCAAACGGCTCCCGGAGCGCCATCGGCTCAGCGCCTTCGACGACCAGCAGCCGGGCAATTGCCCCGGCCACGGCCCGATCGACCGGCCGTCCGACCGACATGGTCGTGGCCCGAGCCAGGGCCCGGTCGTACCGGCGGAGTGACGCCTCCAGCCGATCGGCCCCGGCGGCGTCATGGCCGGCGGCGTCGAGCGCACCGACAACGGCCGCCGGATCGGGCGGATAGAGCATTAAGTCCACCCCGGCCAGGAGGGCGGCGCGGGAAGCCTCCGCCGCCCCGGCGGCGGGCGAAAAGCCCTCCATGATCATCGCGTCGGTTACCACCAAGCCGTCGAACCCCATCCACGTCCGCAGCCGGTCGATGATCGGCGCGGACCGGGTCGCCGCCCGCCCGCTTGGATCCAGGGCCCCAAACGCCACGTGACACGTCATGATCGCATCGGTTCCCGCGGTGATGGCGGCGCGAAACGGGACCCAGTCGGTTCGTTCCAATTCCGCGGCCGTCGCGTCGACCACCGGCAGCCGGTCGTGAGAGTCGAGCGCCGCACGGCCATGCCCCGGAAAATGCTTGGCACACGTCAAGACGCCGGCATCGTGGGCGCCGCCGATCCATGCAGTCACCTGCTCGGCAACCCGGGCCGGATCGGCGCCGAACGACCGGGTCTGGACGATCGGGTTGTCCGGTTCGAGATCGAGATCCGCGACGGGGCCCAGGACCCAGTTGATCCCGACCGACCGAGCCTCGGCGCCGGTCAATTGGCCGGCGGCCCGAGTCGGACCCAGGTCGCCTAACGACGCGAGCGCCAGCGGCGGCGGCAGTTCCGAGAGCCCGGCGATTTGCTGCCCCGCCCCGCGTTCGAGGTCGGCCGAAATGAGGAGGGACCGACCCGCATCTTCGTCGAGCCGCTCGGTGAGCCGGGCCACCGCGTCCCGGGTTCCCCCGAACACGATGAACCCGCCGACACCCAGCTCCAGGGCCCGTTCGATCGGACCCCGCTCATGCTCGAAGCCGGTGGCGGCGTTCCAGCGAAGCGCCGGCATGACCAAGCGGGCGGCACTCATGCCGGCGTTACCGCGCCCAGCACCCGGGGGCCCCGCGCCCCGGTAGCGGCGGGCAGGTTACCGGGCTGGCCGTGAATCGTCAGGTAGCCAAGCAGGGCGAAGGCCACGGCTTCCTTGGCATCGCCGGAAAAAAAGACTTCGTCGAAAGGCCGAACCGGCCGTTGAGCGCCAAGGTGACGTCGCAACGAAGCCATCACACCGGGATGGTGGCGGCCCCCGCCGGACACCAGGATTTCCGTGCCGGCGGGAGCCCACCGGTCGATGGCGCGGGCAATACTCTGGGCCGTCAATTCGACCGCCGTGGCCACCCCATCCGGGCCCGGGACCCGGGCCGCAAGCTCGGCCGAATAGGCCGAGCCGAACCGCTCGCGACCGGTGCTCTTCGGCGGCGGCTCCGCGAAGAACGGGTCGCCTAACAGCTCGGCGAGCACCACCTGGTTCGGCACTCCAAGTGCGGCCAGGCGGCCGTCAAGGTCAAACGGCAGGCCCGGATCGACCAAGCGCGCCACCGCGTCGACGACTGCCAGGCCGGGCCCGGTGTCGAAGGCCAGGGCGCCGCGGTCCTCGGCGCGGTGCGGCACCAACGTCACGTTGGCCATGCCCCCGAGATTCAGGAGGATCCGCGGATGATCGGCGCCGAAGAGGAGCACATCAGCCATCGGCACCAGCGGAGCGCCCTGCCCGCCGGCGGCCACATCCCGGGGCCGGAAGTTGTGAACCACCCGGACGCCAAACTTCTCCGCGAGGACCGCGGGCTCGCCGAGTTGCCAGGTGACCGCCGGGGGCTCGTGCCAAATGGTCTGGCCATGGAACGCAATGAAGTCGAGGTCCGACGCCTTTCGATGCCCCCGGGCCAAGGCCTGTTGGGTGGCCTCGACCGCCCAATTCGACAGCGAGACGTGCAGCAACGCCAACTCCCGGGTCGTCCCCGCCGTCATCGCATGTTCGAGCTGACGGCGGAAATCCGCCGTATACGGAAGGTGGGCAAACGCGACCAACTCGACCCGCGTCGGCCCGGCAAACCGGACCAAGGCGGCATCCATCCCGTCGAGCGAGGTACCCGACATCAAGCCGATCGCCAACGTGGGTCGTTCCGTCATGAGTTTCGCACCGGTGGGGGATCGCCGAGGACCGCACGAACCCGGTTGTCGTTGGCGGCGAGCAAGGCCATCGCCTCCTCGAATCCGCTTCCTGTCTTGATCATCACGATCGCCGCCCGAACGCTTCCCCGAGCGGCGTCGATCGCCGCCCGGGCGGCCGGGCGATCGACACCCGCTACTTCCATCACGATCCGTTCGCCGCGGTCCACCAGCTTGCGGCTCCATGCCTGAAGGTCCACCATGAGGTTTCCGTACGTCTTACCGAGGCGAACCAGCGAAGCGGTGGTGAGGGTGTTCAAGACGAGCTTCGTTGCGGTGCCCGCCTTCATCCGGGTGGATCCGGTGACCACCTCCGGGCCGGTGGCAATCACGATATTCACATCGCAGGTCGCCCGGACTTCGGCCGGCGGTTCGGCACAGGCAACCAGCACGGTCGCCGACCCGAGGGCACGGGCCCGGTGCAAAGCGGCTCGAACGTACGGGGTACCGCCGCTCGCCGCGATGCCGACGACCGTATCGCGGTCCGAGACCCCATGGCGGTCGATGACCGCGGCACCGGCGGCCACATCATCCTCGGCCCCTTCCGCCGGGCTCACCAAGGCAGCCGGGCCGCCCGCAATGATGCCGACGACCATGGCCGGGTCGGTCCCGAATGTCGGGGGACACTCCGAGGCGTCGAGAACGCCCAGCCGGCCACTGGTGCCGGCCCCGACGTACAGGAGTCTCCCACCCCGGCGAAACGACGACTCGATCAACGCCACGGCGGCTGCAATCTCCCGTCGGCACGCGGCGACCAGCCCCGGCACCGTGGCGTCTTCGGCGTTGAGAATGTCGACCAGGGTCAAAGGATCGGCGATATCGATATCGGCCGAACGGGGGTTGCGTCGCTCGGTGGGCCTGAGCGGCGAGGCGGACAGATCAGGTTCGGCCATGAAGTCGTTCGAACGGAGTTGGTTAATTTAGACTGGTTCCCAGCAACCGTGGCAACTCCCGCGAGGCTCTCGCAATGCGACTTGGCATCCCGTTGGTCGGTTTCTGGCTCTTTGGCAGCGTCAGCCTGCCCGCCCAAGAGGGTCCCAATCCCGCTTGGCCGCTCCGGGACTCGATCCGCACGGTGGCCGGCTCCCGGGCCATGGTCGTGTCCGGCTCGATCCTGGCGAGCCAGGTCGGCCGGGACATCATCGAGCAAGGCGGCAACGCGGTCGATG
>SXGU01497001.1_pt1 | contig 17866 bp, 20 predicted proteins | sample 3174531 | NCBI WGS metagenome assembly SXGU01 (sample SAMN11356863, study PRJNA531348) | freshwater metagenome | isolation source: freshwater sample F1-140 | place: China: Fuxian Lake, Yuxi | collected 2017-12-25 | reverse complement strand
GCTCATCGCGATGATCGGCAAAGCCGAGCGAGGTCCTGTCGGCCTTGAGGCGATCCGCAAACACCGAGCCGCTTATTTGATGGCCGTGGGCGGCGCCGCCTATCTGGTTTCTAAGGCCATCCGGGCCTCCCGCTGTGTGGCGTTCGAATATCTGGGCATGGAAGCGATCTACGAGTTCACCGTGGAGAACATGCCGGTCACTGTGGCAGTCGATTCGACTGGAAATAACGTGCACGAAACCGGGCCGGCCGAGTGGAAAGAGCGTATCCGCCAGCTCCCTGTGTTGACTTGACACTGGAGGTCTAATGCGTTGATTCGCAACCGGTTACCCAGGTCAACGTTGGGCGTTGTGCCTTCGTAAAAGAAATGTCTCAGGACTTAGAATTCGGGTCCAAATTGATTATCTTTTTTGGGCTCTGCCGGTAAACGCTCTGTTTCCGGCAACGACTGCCGCAAAAAGTGACGGCGGCAATGTTGTCTCCATCGGAGTTGAGATGCGCAAGCCACGCCCGGCCTCGTACAACCCGGCTCAGGCCCTGAACCTGATCGCGAACGACCGCAACGGAACACCGCTCTCCTGCCCGTCCTGCTCTGGCTCGATTGAGCGCGATCCCCTTGAGGTGCCGCCACCGCCCCGTTGCCAGGTGACACTCCGGTGCACCAACTGCGGCCGGTTCGCCAAGTACATCGCCGGCGCCGCGTAGCCCCGGCCTAGCTCGCTCCTCTGCGCCGCCGGGAACCGCTACGCGCTGTCCCCGGTACCACAAACAGGTTTTCGACTTTCGGACCGCCCGCTGCCAACTCCGCAGGCGGCCGTTTCACTGTTCGCGCAAGGGGAATGGTACATGGCTCGCATCAATGGCACGGTGAAGTGGTTCAATGATGCCAAGGGGTTTGGCTTCATTCAGCGTGAAGGCGGCCCCGATGTGTTTGTGCATTTCAGCGCAATCGCCGGCTCGGGATTCAAATCGCTCGGCGAGGGCGACAAGGTTGAGTTCGAGATCGTGCAGGGGCAGAAAGGTCCGCAAGCTGCGGAAGTGACGAAGGTCGCCTAGCTCAAACCCGCCGTGCGAACGCACCAGCACGCACGCGCGCAAACATGAGCGCACACAAGAGGGCCCGACGTCGCGAAACGACGCCGGGCCCTTGGCACTTCAACGATTTTGTCTGATCCGTCAGTACGCGATCGTACCCTGCTTCGACGTGTCCACGGCATCAGCCTCGCCGGCCTTGAACAGAAATGCCTCCATGTTGCGCGTGAGGAACTGACGCGCCTGAGGGTCCATTACGTTCAATCCGTAGTGATTGATCAGCATCGTCTGTTGCTTGAGCCAGTCGCCCCAGCAGTCGCGGCATGTGCTCTCGAGCAGCCGCGCGCCGATCGCGCCTGGAAACGGAGCGCGGTCAAAGGCTTCCTTTGCCTTCGCGCAGCGTGCACATGTGATTGTCGCCATATCCGCAATCTAGCACCGACACAGAGAGTGAGCCGCTCAGGCGAGCCGGGTCTCGAGCCAATCGACAACCCGCTGTTCCATCACCTCGTGACCGTAGTCCACCGTGATGACATGCCCGGTCCCGGTCAGCCACTCCAGCGTTTTGTCCGCTGAACCGATTTGATCAAATGCGCGCTGCGCCGATTTCTTCGGAATTCGGTTGTCTTCGCGCGACTGCATCACAAGTACGGGCTGCCGCACCTGCGGAAGTCGCGTATATGCGTGTCGCGTGACGCGGGTGAGTTCGTAGAGCAGCCGGGGAGTCGAGGCCCGATACGCGATCATGCGCTCTGCGGCCTTCGGATCATGCACCGATCGCTTTCCTCCACCCGACACATAGCGGGCACCGAGCGCGGCAACGGGTCCAAACACGAGTAGTGCCTCCATCGCGCGAGAGAGATGGAGGTAGGGCGCCAGCCCCACGACCGCGCGAACCTCCGGCACATCCGCCGCGAGCGTCAGCGCGAGCGCGCCTCCCATCGACATGCCACACACGGCGACATCCGCATGGGTTCGCTGCAGTGCGTCGAGCTCTGCACGCGCGGCAGCCAGCCAGTGAGTCGCGCGCGATCGGGCGAATGCATCGAGCGTCCGTGCATGGCCGGGGAGCACCGGTGCACGCACAGTCCACCCGGCGCTGTGCAACGCATTTGCGAGCGACGTAACAGCCTGTGGTGAATCGTTATACCCGTGCAACAGCAACACCGCCCCCGGCCTGACGCCGCGCAGTAGCACAGGCTCGGCCCCGATGATGATTCCATCGGCATTGCGCGGATGCACGGCCTCGAATCGGCGTTCCATGCGCTGCGCGATGGCGAGACGCACAGGCCACCAGATCAACACAAGTGCGCTCAGCGTTGCCACGAGCCCGAAGAAGCCGCTGAACGAATCCATCACGCCGCCAGGCCCATCCGCATCAGGCCAACCATTGGGCAATGCCGCGATCGCAACGCGTCAGCCGTTCGTGTACGGCACGTTCATATGCGGCGTGGTTTCTGTCGAGCGCATCCTGTGCGCGCACAGCGTGATGGAGGTGCCAGGCTACTGCTGCGAACTTGAGGTTACGGCGCCGCACGCCGGCATTCTGCAGCCGCGCGGCCAGCTCACTGTCTTCCCGGCCCCACCCTTCGATGGCCTCGTTGTAGCCATTCACGCGGACGATGTCGTCACGCCAAAACGCCATGTTGCACCCGCGGGTTCTCCGCAACGGGTCGGTCGGCCCGCGCACGAGCGCGGCCAACGCAGGCGCGTGCAACGCGTTGATGCGATTGCGCACACCCGGCGACCACGCGTGTGCCGTCACCCGGCCGGCGGCGAGCGCCGCGGTCGTCCGTGCAGCATCGAGCATGACGCGGCTCCCCTGCACGTACTGCCCCGCGGCCGCAAACGCCACGTGTGATGCCACGAACTCTGGATGCAACACCATGTCGCCATCGAGCTGCAGGAGATACGCGCCCTGCGCCCGTGCCATCGCCTTATTGCGAATCATTCCGAGCCGGAAGCCTGCATCTTCGTGCCAGACATGGTGCAGCGGGACCGGAAACGTCGCCGCCTCGCGAACAATCAGCGCTCGCGTATCATCGCGTGACCCGTCGTCGGCAATCACCACTTCGCCCGGATGCACGCGCTGGTCGCGCACACTCTGCAGTACCACGCCAAGCGCCGAGGGCCAGTTGTACGTCGCGATCACCAGACTGGTGTCGGCCGCGGAGATTACCACTCCACGACCCGCATCACTTCTTGGCGAATCCGTGGGCCACCTGGCCGGGAATACCGTCGAACTCCAGAGTCGTCTTATACCGTTCGTGGCGCCCGTCGCCAGCGGAGACCCGCGCGCGCTGGCGCATCGCGTCCATCTCACCGGCATGAAACGGTTTGAAATTCGCCGCCACCTTCAGGTTCTTGCGTAACACAGCCACGCTATCCATTCCACTGATCACCGTGCTCGCCGGAAGCGAAAAACTGTAACGCAGTGCCTCCTCGGGATTCACGATGCGAGATGTCGCGAGTACCCCACCCGCCATCGGCTTGCAGCCAATGACGGCTGCGCCGCGTCGGATCGTCTCTGGGAGCACCTGTTTTTCGAATGACCTGAACGTGGCGTCAAACGGATTCAGCGGCATCGCGACTGCGTCCCACGCAAAGCCGCGGTTGAGCAGCTTCAAGTGGATGTGCGGTGACTTGTGGCCACCGAAGGCGATGAATCGCACCCGCTTCTGGTCGCGTGCCTCCTGCGCCGCATCGAGACCACCGTGGTCGTACAACCAATCGGGGTCGTTGTCGTAGATCACGTCATGAAAACACCAGATGTCCACAGTGGACGTGCGGAGGCGCTTCAGTGACTCCTCAAACTGCAGCATCGACGTCTTATAGTCGCGCTGCTGCGCACAGCACTGCCAAATGAGCGTGACCCGTTCGCGATAGCCATCGCGAAGCGCGAGACCGAGCCAGCGTTCGGTGCGTCCGTCGCCGTATTCGTGGCCTGTCTCGATCACCGTCACGCCCTGATCGATCGCACCGCGCACGATCTGCATCGTGGCACGCTGACCCGCGCGCGCAAGGCGTCGCGTGCCGAGCGCCAGAATCGACGTGGGATGACCGCTCCGGCCGAGCGGCCGCTGCTCGAGCACCTGCGGGGGTTTCGGCATGCGAGAAGGGGTTAGTGATCGGTTGAACGGATCAAGCGGGTCAACGGAATCAGGCGTCTTCCTCATAGGCTGCCCGGGCCGCCGATATCAGGAATCGCAATCGTTCTTCTCGGTCGGTTTCATCGGGCGCCATGCCACCGGCAAGCACACTGAACTGCCGCAGCATTTCATCCTCCACAAAACGTCCCTCGCTCGCCACGCCAAGCGCTGCCAGCGAGTGCTCCGCCAACAGGCGGAGGTCGCGAAGCATTGGCGGATCCAGCCCCACCAGCGCCGTTGCATCCATTGTCGGTGCGCGCCCCGGAGAGCGCCGCGATCGAGGACCCACCTCAAACAGGGCACGAATCGGCGCAAGCTCCACCACAAACGAGCCCGGAGTGTGCGTCTGTACTCGAGCCACAACACCCACACGCCGCAGCCGTGTCAGCAACGACTCGATCGCCGCACGCACAATGCCGACGCCACCGGGACTGCCCAGACCGCGCCCTGTAATCACCAGCACCTCGCCCGCCCGGGCCATCTGCCTCTCTCGCAACCACGGCTCGGCGCGACGTACGGCTTCACTTGGCGTTGGCAGCGACGTGCGCAGGTCGAGCGTGCGCGCAGGGCCAAAGCGTGCCTCATCAAGCGCACGCACAACACCTGGGGGTGTACGCCGAACGGCCATCATCGTGGTCAGCGGACAACCTTCGTAAGCACGCGGCCGTCCAGAGCTTCGGCGGGTCGCACACCAAGAATGGCCGCCAATGTCGGCGCCATGTCGACCACGCGAACGACGTCGTCATGTTGTCCGGGCACCACGCCAGCGCCCCAGAACAGCACGGGAACCTGGGCATCGGCGTCGTGCGGCGAACCGTGCGTTGCAAACGTCACAGGGAGCCAGTAGCTGTACGGTGTCAGCGTGGCGATGAGTCGCACATTGGACGTCGGCGAGAACATGTGGAGCCATCGCCGCGCAATTGCGTCGCGCACGGTGTCAGCGCGAGCGAGATCGCGCATCTGGTCCACACGCAATACGCCTTGCACACGCCGGAAGTCGCGTGCCAGATCGGCGAACAGCGCGTCTGTCGCCGCGGCATTGCGCCCAAACGCGTTCGGTTTTGTCACGAAAACCATCCCTTCGTCGAGGTCCACGGCTGTCGTGTCAATGCCGAGGTCGTCGAGACGACGAATGAATGCCTGCCAGGGGAGATCCAGCGAGACCCGCTTGGCCTCGCCATTCGGGTAGAGCGTGGACTTCAGAGTCGGAAAGGGCGCCACACCATGATCACTGGTAAGCGCCACGAGCAGGCGACCGGCACCGCGAATGGCGCTCAGCGAATCAAGAAACGCGCCGAGATACTGGTCCAGCCGCAGAATCTGGTCGTGCACTTCTCGAGAGTCGGGACCAAACCGGTGCCCCACCGCATCGGTCGTCGAAAGCGACACCGCGAGCATGTCGGTGCGATTGGCTTCCGCACCCAGTTGCATCTCCCGCACACCGCGCAGGGCGAAAGCGAGCGTATGCTCGTCCATCATCGGATAGTTCGGAAAAATCGCCGCTGCTCGCGACGGGTCGATGGGAAACGGGTGCGGAAACGCGATGTCGAACCCGCCCGCTAACGCCTCAACCCCAACGCTGTCCGGTTCGTCGTATGAGGACGGCGGTTTCAGCAACGACCAGAATTTTCCCGCATACGAGTGCGGAATCTTCTGCGCGTTGAACGCCTTCACCCACGACGGCAGCGTGTCCATGTAGTACGTGCTCGACGTGAACTCGCCGCTGCCGTAATACCAGTAGACGTTGCCCTTGTTCTTGCCGAGCGGAAGAATCGCCCCGCGATCCTTACGGCTCACTGAAAGCCACTTCGTACCTGAGTTCGCGCTGCGCATCCAATCCGTCAACACCGTTCCGCGGAATCGCGCCGGCGACGCCGTTTCGCTTGCGCGTCCGCCGATCACCTGGCCGTCCGGCACACCGTTCACACCCTGCGAGTTCATCAGGACCCCGGTGCGCACGGGGAAGCGGCCAGACATCGTCGCAGCGTGCCCTGGTGCGGTTTCCGTGATCGCGTGATCGTGGAATCCGTTCTTGAAGAACGCGCCGCCCTCACGAAGGCGCTTCAATCCGCCGGTGAGATGACCACCGAACCGATCGAAATAGTCGGCGCGCAGTTGATCGATCGTGATGAACACGACGAGGCTTGGTCGCTGGCCCTGCTGCGCCTGCGCCCGCGGCGTGCTCACTGCAGCGCGGCGCTCCGGTGCCTGCGCGGCAGCACATGCACTGATCGTGATGAGAGCCGCGATGCCGGGAACGACAACAGTCGCAAGAATTCGAGGCACGGCGATTCGTGGCATATGCATGAGAAAGTGTGTACGGTGACTACCGAGTAATACCCGTGCGCCATGGTACGCACGGATCCTGCGAAGGATGCGGAATGAGACGCAGGGACCGCTAGAGGTCGCGGCGTCTACCCTCGGTATGGAATTTGACTTGACCCAGCAAGATCCCAGCGCGTATCTCGTTTACCCACAAGGTGTTATCATCACCGAATGCGCGATCTCCTGCCAGTCGGCATGGGCAGCTTTTTCGGGTCCGTTGCCCGTTACGCGCTCGGAGCGTGGGTGACGCAACTCGCGGGCGCGGGCCGCGGTACTCCCTGAGCGACCGCGCTGGGCAACGCGCTAGGCGATCGCCTGACGCAACAGCGTAAGTCCTCGCTCCACATCGGTCTTCGACACGACCAGGGGCGGAACAAGGCGCAACGTGTGTTCGCCCGCCGAGCAGATGAGGAACCCGAGGTCGAGCGCCCGCGCGACAATGTCTTTCGCCGGTTCGGATACGTCCACGCCCCACATCAGCCCGGCGCCGCGAACAGCCCGCACCTTGGAGCTCCCCTTCGCAATTGCGTCGAGGCCCTTCTTGAGCTGCGCGCCACGCTCGCGCACGTGCTTGAGCATCGCAGGGTCGCTGAGCCGATCGATGACGTGCAACGCAACCGACGAAACGAATGGACCGCCACCGAATGTCGTTCCGTGGTCGCCCGGTTGCATGATATCGCCAACTTCGCGCGTCATCAGGATGGCGCCCATCGGAAACCCGCCCGCCATCGGCTTGGCCGTGGTCAGTAGGTCCGGCGTGATGTCGGCGTGCTCGTACGCCCAGAATTTTCCCGTCCGTCCATAACCGCACTGAATCTCATCGAGAATCAACAGGATTCCGCGCTCGCGGGTCAGCGCGCGCAGCCCCTGCAGGAACTTCGGTTCCAACACACGCACACCACCCTCGCCCTGCACCGGCTCGGCGATCACAGCCGCTACGGTTTCCGGGTTCAGCGTGGCGTCGAGTTCGTCGAGGTCGCGCTCTGCAATGGAGATTCCGCCGGCAAGCGGGCGAAACGGAGCGCGGTATTGCGGCCGATCAGTCGCGGCCAGTGTGCCCATCAGCCGCCCGTGAAAGCCGCCGCGCAGCGAGATGATTTCGTGCTTCGCAGCGCCGCCCTGCGCCCTTCCCCAACGGCGCGCGATCTTGAACGCACCTTCGTTCGCCTCAGCGCCAGAGTTGCAAAAGAAGACGCTGTCGGCAAAGCTCGTGGCCACCAGGCGTTCCGCCAGACGTTCGGCTGGCTGTGTGCGGTAGAGGTTCGAGGTGTGGATCAGCGAACCTTCCATCGCCTCGCGCATTGTGCGTTCCAGGCCCTCGTCGCCGTACCCGAGCGCATTCACCGCGATTCCCGCGACGAAGTCCAGATAGGCCTTGCCGTCGCTATCGAACAGCTCGACCCCCGCGCCGCGAACAAACTCCATGGGCGGCTTGCGGTACACACCGAGCATCGTGTCAGTGGCAGGGGCAGACGCGAGTGTAGTCATCGGATGTGTCTCGGTTACCGGAGTGGTGTAGGTGATGCGGACCGCGCAGCGACGATTCGGGTGCCGCTCGTGATGTCACCGATGCCGTTGACACCGGCGATACGTACGCAGGCGACCCCGCCGGTCAGCGCGTGCGCGGCCGCGCCAAGCTTCGCGGCCATGCCACCCGTCGCGATCCCGCGCGCGACGAGATCTGCAGCCGCATCCTGATCCAGTGTCGGGATGACGACGCCGTCTTCGAGCACGCCTGGTACGTCCGCGACGAGCACGAGATCGTCCGCGTGCAATGCTGCAGCAAGCGCCGCCGCGGCATCGTCGCCATTCACATTGAGTCCTGCGCCTGACGAATCCGACCCATCGCGCGCGAGGGGCGACACGACCGGCACGAATCCGCCGGCAAGCAGGTGCGACACGAGCGCCGGGTCAACAGTCACGCGACCGCCGACGCGGCCCATCGCCACATCGGTGACCTGCGCGCGAAAGAGCCCACCGTCTTCACCCGACACGCCGACGGCCCGTGCGCCCGCAGAGATCAACTGCGCCACGATCCGCTTATTTGTCGTGCCGGAGAGGACCATGCGCACAATGTCGAGATCAGCCTCGCTCGTCACGCGCCGGCCGCCCAGGAACTTCGGTTCGAGGCCAAGGCGACGCTGCAGCGCAGTGACTTCGTCGCCACCACCGTGCACCAGACACAGCGTCGTGCCGGCGGCGATCGCGGCGGTAATCGCTGGCGCGAGTGCCGGGTCGCTTTGCGCACGCCCACCGACCTTGACCACGCGGATCATCGAACTCACTTCGGCAACCCCAGCGTCTCGTCGAGGCCGAGCATCAGGTTGGCATTCTGCACAGCCTGACCCGCGGCGCCTTTCATCAGGTTGTCGATGGCTGAGAACACGAGAAGGGTCGGCACGCGGACATTCGCCACTGGTGTGGCGTGAATGCGCACCACGTTTCGGTGCGCAACATGTCGCGTCTCTGGGGGTGCACCGACGAGTTCGACAAATGGCTCGCTCCCAAAACGTGACCGCCATGGCGCCATCGCATCGGCGATCGGCGCGCTGAGGGGGACTGTCATGGTGGCAAGAATGCCGCGCGCCGTCGGCAAGAGATGTGGCGTGAAGATGAGGTCCACGTCGGCGCCAACTTCCTTGATGAGCGCGCGCATTTCCTTGAGGTGACGATGGGTGTTTCCAACGCCATACGCGCGAAAATTTTCCGTCACTTCGCCAAAGAGCAGATCGAGTCGCGGTGCGAGCCCCGCTCCCGTGACGCCACTTGCAGCGGCGATATGGATCGTGGCGCCCGGCTGCACGAGACGTTGCTCAAGCAGTGGCAGCAATCCCATGAGCACAGACGTGGCATAGCACCCAGGGTTCGCGACTACGGCCGCGCCGCGAATTGCGTCACGCCGCACTTCGGTCAGCCCATACGGAATTCCATCCGACGCGCCGTTTCCGATACGAAGGTCGGTCGAGAGGTCCACAACGCGCGCACCCGCGGCGCGCGCGCGTTCTACCCAGGACTGCGATGCCCCGTGCGGCAAGGCACTAAAGACGAGCCGCGCCGAGTCCAGCGGTGCTGCATCAGTGGCGATGAACGTGACCGTTCCACCGCCGGGCAATTCGGCCGATTCTCCTGCCTGAGTGTTCGCAGAAGCGAACACCAGATCGAGCGCGGGATGGCGTTGAATGAGCGCGCAGAGTTCGCGCCCGGCATAGCCGCTCGCCCCCAGCACGCCAACCGGGATTTTATGCATAGATAATGCATAAGTTTGCTGCATACAGTTGTCAACTGGTGTTATCGTTCAGATGTGTCCGCCGCCAAGCAGGATCGCCAGCACGCCATCCGTGAGATTGTCGCATCGCGCCCTGTCGCGAGCCAGGAAGAGCTGCGTCAGCTGCTGGCCGAACGGGGGTGGGATGTCACGCAGAGTACGCTCTCCCGAGACATGCGGGATCTGCGCCTCGCGCGAGTGCCGACTGCGGCAGGCACGAGATACACCACGGCGGATTCTGGCGCCCCGGAAATTGGTCGTGCTACGCTGCCGTCTATTTTCCCGCAGTTCTTCTCGCGCCTCGATTCGGTGCGGGAATTTGTCGTGGTGCGCACCAAGATCGCCGGTGCGCAGCCCATCGCCGAGGCGATCGATGCCGAAGACAATCCCGATATCCTCGGGACGATCGCCGGCGAGAACACCATCCTGATTATCTGTCGATCAGAAGCGGCTCGCGACCGGGTCGGAAAGCGATTGCTCGGGCTTGCCCGCAGCTGATCGGGTCACGATTCGCATCGTGGCAGGCAGACCGCCCGGTGCCGGCACGCAGCGGTCCGTCCGAGGCTCAGCGGTGAGACCGGTTCCGATGAAAACGACACTTGTTGACGCATATTTATGTGACTATCATGCAATATCTGGAATAGTCATTCACTGAAGGAATCTGGGGATACCCTGATGCGCACCATTGCCCTCGCCTACTCCGGCGGACTCGACACCTCGATCATCGTCCCATGGCTCCGCGAGCACTACGACGCCAAGGTCATCTGCGTTGCCGCTGATATCGGTCAAGGTGAAGAACTTGACGGCGTAAAGCAGAAGGCGATCGCATCGGGAGCGGCGGAGTGCTACGTCGAGGACCTCCGGACCGAGTACGTCCGCGATTTCATCTGGCCGACCCTGCGCGCCGGCGCCATCTACAACCGCAAGTACCTACTCGGCACGTCCATGGCGCGGCCGTTGATTGCCAAGAAGCAGGTCGAGGTGGCGCGCGCCGTGGGCGCAGACGCCCTGGCGCACGGATGCACCGGCAAGGGTAATGATCAGGTACGCTTCGAGCTCACCTACATGGCGATGGCGCCCGACCTTCCGGTCATTGCGCCTTGGCGGATCTGGGATCTGCGTTCACGCGAGGACTGCCTCGCGTATGCTGCCGCGCACAATGTGCCTGTCGCAGCGACGGCCGCGAAGATCTATTCGCGCGACCGCAATATCTGGCATATCTCGCATGAAGGCGGCGTGCTCGAGGATCCGAACAGCGTGCCCCCGAAAGATCTTTTCATGCTGACAACCGATCCGGCGGACGCCCCGATGACGCCCGAGGACGTGACGATCGGGTTTGACGGCGGCACGCCGACCTCGGTCAATGGCGTCGCGCTCGATCCCGTGGCCCTGCTCACCCGGCTCAACGAGATCGGTGGGAAGCATGGCATTGGACGCGCCGACATCGTCGAGGATCGCCTCGTGGGAATGAAGTCGCGCGGCGTTTACGAAACGCCCGGCGGAACCCTGCTTTACACCGCCCACAGCGAGCTCGAGATGCTCGTACTGGACCGCCGCACGCTCGCAGCAAAGGACCTGATTGCGCCGCGCTATGCCGATCTCGTCTACGAAGGCCGTTGGTGGACCACGGAACGCGAGGCCTACGACGCCTTCGTTAACGCCACACAGGGACGCGTGACCGGAAGTGTGACACTGCGCCTCTGCCGTGGGACTGTCACCATTGCCGGACGAAAGAGCGATCACGCGCTCTACGACGAACGTTTCGTGACCTTCGGCGAGGACGACGTCTATCAACAGAGCGACGCGGCCGGCTTCATCCGCCTCTTTGGCCTTGCGGCCCGTGTCCGCGCGTTGAAGGACATGGAAGCTGCGGGCGATTCGAAGGCGGGGGCCGCGGGCAACATCAAGCACACCGAGGCGCCTAAGCCGGGCAACCTCGCTGGCGTCTGACGGCGCCATGGCCAAGACGAAGCAAGCGTCCGCGCGCGGCGCAACGAAGAAGTCTGCAGGACACCAGCTCTGGGGCGGTCGCTTTGCGACCGGCCCAGATGCGGCGCTCGTGGCGATCAATCGCTCCATCGACGTGGACTTCCGTCTCTGGCCGCACGACATCCAGCTCTCCAAAGCCTGGGCATCAGGCCTCGTCGGCGCCGGCGTACTGTCTCGGCGCGAGGCCGGCACAATGAGGCGCGGATTGGATCGCGTGGCGCGACGACTCGATAAGGGAGTGAAACCACTTCGCACCGACGAAGACATTCACACCCTTATCGACCGTCTCCTGCACGAGGAGGTAGGGCAGGTCGCCTCGAGGCTGCACACGGGACGCAGCCGCAATGATCAGGTTGCCACGGCCTCGCGTCTGTATGTGAGGCAGGCGATGCGCGATGTCGACGTGACCGCGCGTGCATTGCAGCGCGTCTGTCTGGCCCGCGCGCGAAAGCTCACCGGCGCGCTGATGCCAGCGTACACGCACTTGCAGCGCGCCCAACCGGTGAGCGTCGCGCATTGGCTCCTCTCGCACTTTTGGGCGGTGCAACGCGATCGGGAACGCCTGGCGACTGCGGCGCACCGCGCCGGAGTGATGCCGTTGGGCTCGGGCGCCGTCGCGGGCTCCGCGTTTCGCGTCAATCGCCCGCGACTCGCGCGCGAACTCGGATTTCACTCGATTTCACAGAACAGTATTGACGCCGTTGGCGATCGCGACTTCATGGCCGATGCGCTCTTCGCGCTGACCGGGCTCGCGCTACACACGTCGCGACTGGCCGAAGATCTGATCCTCTTTGGATCCAGCGAGTTCGGATTTGTGCGCTTTGGCGACGCGTTCAGCACCGGCAGCTCGATGATGCCGCAAAAGCGAAACCCGGACGCCCTCGAACTGGCGCGCGCATCGCCTGCGCGCGTGCTCGGCGATCTCGTTTCCCTGGTCGCAACGCTCAAAGGCACACCGAGCGGATACAACAAGGACTTTCAGGAAGACAAACGGCCGCTTTTTGACGCCGTCGACCTCACGCTGCAGTTGCTTCCCGCCGTCACCGGCACGGTGCGCACCCTCACGTTCAACCTCGCGAAGATGCGTGGCGCTATCTCGAGCGCGATGATGGCGACGGATTTGGCAGACTATCTGGTTCGCCAGCACGTGACCTTTCGCGATGCCCACGGAGCAGTTGGCATGCTGGTCCGCGAGGCGGAGGTCACCGGGGTTGAGCTGAGTGCGCTTCCCGATAGCTCTTTCCTGGCAGCACACCCTCTCTTCAAGCGTGCCGCTCGGCGCGAACTTGGTGCTGAAGTGTCACTCCGAAATCGTGAGATCCCGGGTGGGACTGGCCCGAAGGCTGTCGCTGCACAGATCAGCCTTGCCGAGGAAGCGCTCAGTCGATAGCTGCAGCTGAATGGCGTGAAACATTTGTCTGCAACAGCCGATAACGCATTATCAAGATTTGCCTTAGCACAAGCATGTAAATATACTCCGAAAGGAGGATATTTATGTACAACTCGGATGTCGCAGCGTCGGCTATTGGTGTCTCGAGGCGGCATCTCGACAACTTCCTGCGCCGGCAACTCAGCGACCTGATCCCGACTGGCTCACAGGGCCGGACGCGGACTATTCCGCACGGCGCCGTGGAACGAGCGGCTGTTGCCCTGATTCTCATGCGGGATCTCGGTTGCCGACCCGGAAAGGCGGTCACCCTTGCCACACGCCTGCTCGACAGTCCGGACGCTGAGCTGACGGTCGGCAGCCTGACGACGCTGCGTTTCGATCTACGCCGACTGCGTCTGGTTTTGGACCAAACCCTTGCTGATGCCGTCGAAACAACGCCACCGGCGCGCCGCGGTCGACCTCGGCGTGACGGTCCCGCAAAAAAACTGCGGGGTGCCCCGGAAGAGGCACCCCGCCTTGGCTGGTGACTGCGGTTCAGTCGCGCTTAGGCGGCGCCGCCGGTCTTCATGACGTTCTCCGCCGCCGGGCCCTTCTCGCCCTGCGCGATGTCGAACTCGACGACGTCGCCTTCGGCCAGGGACTTGAAGCCTGAACCCTGGATTGCGCTGTAGTGCACGAAGCAGTCCTTGGTCCCGTTGTCGGGAGTAATGAAACCAAAACCCTTCGCGTCGTTGAACCACTTCACCTTGCCCGTCGTACGCATTCCGAACTCCTGTGTGGTGATTGCCGCCGGGAGCGGAACGCGCCGTGCCCTGACTGGACAATCTGTTTCTCAGCGGGTCGTCGCCCCCCGCACTGGGCTTGATACGACAAAGAGGACCTGAACAGCAGGCCCTCCAGGTGCCGCGTCGGAATCGAAGCTAGGGATTCAGGTTCGAGTCGGCAAGAGGGTTTCTGCCCCCTACCGGTTCACCAGCTGCACCCCGGTGACGAAATAGCCGGTGTCGCCGAAACAGCTCGATGGAACCCCCTGATGCTCCTCGTATGTAAGCGTGACTTGCTTGCCGGAGGCCGCCGTAATCGCGGCAGCGACTGAATCGCTGCGTACCGTGAACAAGAAGAGCACGGGCGCAACACCTGGCTGGGCTGTCATGGCCATTTCGCCCTCCCACGTCTTGCACACCCATCCCTTCTTGGAAATCTTCTGCACGAATCCTGTGCGCGTTCCCTCTGAGTAGCTGAAGCTCAGCGCGATGCCCGCCCAGACCGTGAAAACCAGCGCGGGCGTCGCAACGAGCAACACCATGGTTGTTGCAAGCCAGTGCCGCCGGAAGAACCCTCGCGGCTTGGCCGTCGGCGGCGGCGCGGCTGGCGCCACACTTGGGTCGTCTGGTGCGGATGTCGGATCGGTCATGGCGATGCTGTCCCGGTGGAATGGTCAACGCAAGATCGTCGCATGGCACGTTAACTTCCACTCCGCAGCACCCTCACTCCCGACACTCCGTGATCTTCAAGCCCCGTCGCCAAACAGCCACCGCGAATATCGGCGGCGTTCCTGTCGGTTCGTCAGCACCGATCGTGGTGCAGTCGATGACCAACACTGACACGGCCGATCCCGCCTCAACCGCAGCGCAGGTGATCGCGCTGGCCGGCGCCGGTTCGCAATTGGTTCGCATCACGGTCAACACCGACGAAGCGGCCGCAGCTGTTCCGGAGATCGCCGCGCGCGTCGCAGATGCCGGTGTGACGGTCCCGATCATTGGCGACTTTCACTATAACGGCCACTTGTTGCTCGTGAAGCATCCGGACTGTGCCAGGGCACTGGCCAAATACCGGATCAACCCGGGCAATGTGGGTGCCAAGCGCCGCGATGAGAATTTCCAGACCATCGTCAAGGTTGCCATCGACCAGGGCAAGCCGGTACGGATCGGCGTGAACTGGGGATCGCTCGACCAACAGCTCCTGACAGAGATGATGGACGAGAACGCCGGGCGCAGCGAGCCGCTCGACGCGAAAGACGTGTACATGGAAGCGATGATCGAAAGTGCGTTGCGGTCCGCCGCTCTCGCGGAAGAGACGGGCCTCGCGCACGATCGCATCGTGATCTCCGCAAAGATCTCACAGGTCCAGGACCTGCTCGATTGCTACCGCCGCCTCGCATCACGGGGCGACTATCCGCTCCACCTCGGCCTCACCGAAGCCGGCCTCGGAATGAAGGGCATCGTCGCCACGACTGCGGCCCTCTCGTTGATCCTGGCCGAGGGGATTGGCGACACGATTCGCGTTTCGCTCACACCCCGCCCCGGCGGTGACCGCACCGAGGAAGTCCTGGTCGCGCAGCAGGTCCTGCAATCACTCGGACTTCGCAGCTTTGCGCCGCAAGTGAGCGCGTGTCCTGGTTGCGGCCGCACCACCAGCACCTTCTTTCAGAAGATGGCCGAGGATATCCAGGAATATCTGCGCACACAGATGCCCATCTGGCGCGAACGGCACCCCGGCGTGGAGGAGATGAAGGTCGCGGTGATGGGATGCGTCGTGAACGGTCCCGGCGAAAGCAAGCACGCCGATATCGGCATTTCACTACCCGGCACATTTGAGGAACCGAAAGCACCCGTCTACGTCGACGGTGCACTCCGTGTCACCCTCAAGGGCGACAACATCGTGCCTGAATTTCTGGAACTCCTCAACAACTACGTCGTGGGGCGCTACACCCGCACCTGATTCCCGCTAGGGAGTCGTGGCGAGCTCCGCGACGGCTGCGTCGAGCTCGTCCATGATCGGCGCGTTGAACCCCGTGCCGCGCAGCCGCTCGAGCACCGCACGGTAGAACGCGATGGTCCCATCGCGCCCGCCCGCGAAACGGCTCCATACGGTGGACGGCTGCATGGTGCGGCGCAGGTCGGCGAGCGTGGCGTTCACGTTGTGCAACTTGTCCGCGGCGCAGACCCACTTGGCGGGGTCCGTGGCGCTCCCAATGCGTTCGAGATAATCCGCGTTGCGCTCGTCGCGGTCCATTTCGTTGCCGTCGGCATCGAGCTTGCGCTTCGTCACGGAAAGGACGGCGGCAAGCACTGTATCTCCAAACTTTTCAGCGATGCGCGATTCGAGCATCGCGCGCGTCCAGCCCTCCCGCACACAGTCTTCCACCACGTCGTGGAGAATCCCCGCGACGACAGTGTCATCGTCGCAGCCATATCGGGTCAGGATGACCGCGACATTGGCGGGGTGCGTCAGGTAGGGCAGCCGCGTTCCCTTCCGCACCTGTTGGTCGTGGTGCTTGGCCGCAAAGGCGAATGCGTGATTGATGCGGTCGGAATAACCGTGCATGGCCGGCGGCAATGCTCCGTGAGGGTGCTGATAAGCTACCCGGCCGCGCGTGTGTCAGCCGGTGCGGCGCACGATGGCAAACGGGCGCCCGGCGAGGATGTCGCCGGGCGCCCGTCTCTGCTGCTGTCCTGCGGTCGAACGATTACGGCGCGATCGTGAGAACGCCCTTCATGTTCATCGCGAGGTGCGGCGTGCAGTTGAACTCATACTTGCCAGCCACCAGGCCGCCGAGCGAGATCGTGATCGACTCGCCGGGATTCATCTTCAGGCCGCTCGAAAGTTCGCCCATCTTGTCGGTCCCGAAGTTTGCATCCAGCTGCGCCCGGGACTCGGCCGGGATCGCCGTCACAACGAACGCGACGTTGTGTGGGCCACCGCTTTCCATGATGAACTTGATGCCGTCGCCAGCCTTCGCCGTGATGTTGGCCGGCTCAAAGCGATAACCCTTCGCATCGCCGACCATCTTCACTTCATGCATCGCGCCCGTGATGGGCGCAGCCGTGCCAGCTGCCGCGGCGGCCGGAGCCGCTGCCGGAGCTGCGGCCGGCGCGGCCGCTTCAGGCGCCTTCTCGCCACCGCCGCACGCACCGAGAACCACCGCGCTCGCAACGAGCGTCATACCCTTGAACCACATTGCCCTGACCTCCAGAAACGGTCGGAATTATTTGGGGAATCCACGCCTGTACAGCCGCGCTGTACAGAGGAATGTGAAATTATTCACAAACTGTCGGAAACGCAATCACCCTCAAACTGGCTCGGAGCCTCAAGCCGGGCCTTGCCAGCCGCCTAGGGAGACTGGAAGCGCAGGAGCCTCGCGCGTGACACCTTGCCCGGATCCCCGATGTATGCCCATCGCGGACTCTGCAGGTACCGTTGGGCAACGCGGCGCACGTCAGCGCCCGTTACGGCCCGGAGGTCCGATACGAACCGGTCGCCTGCAGTCACGTCGCCCCGGTACAACAGCGCGCGCGCCAGAAAGTCGGCCTGCGCCGTGGATGTTTCATTGTCCAGGAAGTACTCGGTGATGAACTGCTGGATGATTGGCCGAAGGAGCTCGGTCTGGATCTCAAAAAGCTGGAGCGTCCGAATCTCCGTGGCCATTAAGCCAAGCACTGAGTCGGGGAGCGTTGTGGTCACGTAGAGACCTATGGACGTCAGCGCACGGTCGCTGAAGTTCGCGCTCACGGCATAGGTGAGGTTTCTCCGCGATCGAATCTCACCGAACATCCGTCCCGACAAGACCGCTGAAGCCACCCGCAACGCTGGCGCATCCGGGCTGTTGGCCGGTGGTCCGCGGAAGTAGCCCTGGATGTAGTTCGTCGGGAGTGGTCGCCGCGCCACCAGCGCATCGGCAACTGGTGTTGCGAGGGTGTCGGGCATGGCCCACGTG
>SXGU01389914.1_pt1 | contig 17866 bp, 11 predicted proteins | sample 3174531 | NCBI WGS metagenome assembly SXGU01 (sample SAMN11356863, study PRJNA531348) | freshwater metagenome | isolation source: freshwater sample F1-140 | place: China: Fuxian Lake, Yuxi | collected 2017-12-25 | reverse complement strand
GCCTGTTTTTAACACCGCAGCGGCAACGCAGATAGTTTTTCAACGGCCTGTTAGAATGTTCGATAATCGCCAGGGAATGGCGGATTTGGAAGGCGACGATTACAAACGCTTACTGTGTGTTGAAACGACCAATGCGGCGGATGATGTCCGGGAAGTGGCACCGGGCGGGGAGTGCCGGCTAGCGGCTGATTATCGGGTAGTGCGCGGTTAAATAATCGGTTATGAATTGGAATATGGGTTCACACTTATGATTTGATCGAGTCAATTTTGTGATTGATATTGTTATGTCAAGATGTGACCCCTTTGTGTGTGCGCGGTTGATGAGTTGATTGTGAATGTGTGATGTCAAGATGTAATCCCTTGTGTTTGATAGCTACATTAATAAAGCGAGGTTGGTATGAAATTGTCTTTTGAAAACTTAGGTGCCCTCGATAAGGGAGAGATAGAGCTTGCAGATCTCACTATAGTCTGTGGTGAAAATAATACAGGTAAAACCTACGTTACCTACGCGCTTTATTGTTTGCTAAAAACTTGGAAAAGATTAATTAATCTTCATCTGTCGAAAGAATTCGCGGAACTACGACGATCTGGTGTTGTAAGAATTGATGCGCAGGAAAAAATTGTTAATGAATGGCCTGTTATTAGCCAGTCTGTTTTGGAGAGATTTCACAATGCGTTTCCTGAAATGCTTGCATCGAAAAGCGATTTGTTCAAGAGCACAAAGCTTGATTTTTTGATAAAAATTGATGATCGCTGGAAAAAAGAAAAATTTTCAAGAGAGTTGCGGAGCGGAAAGGACAGGCTTCTTGTTACGATTCTTAAACAAGAGAACTCTTCAATCGTAGAAATTGCTGCCCCAAAACCTGATGAAGGCATGAACTCTCCAATTAGTCCATTGGGAGAGTTTATCGAGGAGGCGCTGGTTGACATGATTCTGTCTGGCAGTATGCCAAACGTATTTATGGTCAGTACAGAACGTACTGGGGCGACCACCTTTCGCAACGAATTGAACTTAGCAAAAAATCGTATTATTGATTTGTTGACGCAGACCCATAAGGATGGGGGGGGCGACTTAACACCCGGCATGGTATTCGAGACCATATACCGTAGAAAAGACTATGCGATGCCTGTCGATGATAACGTTCGCTTTACGAACGCCTTGCCAAGTGCCGAGAGCGAGCTTAGTCCATTGCTCAAGGAAGAGCCTTTGCTGCTCGAACAATTTACTCAAATCGTTGGCGGTCACTACTCAACGAATAAGGATGGAGTTACTTATTTCCAGCCCAAAGGCGCCAAAGTAAAACTTGGGCTTGGCGAAGCGTCAAGCGCGGTACGATCACTGCTTATTGTTTGGTATTGGCTCAAATATCAAGCAACAAAAGGTGATTTGCTCATGGTTGATGAGCCGGAGCTTAATTTGCACCCAGAAAATCAACGCAAGATGGCTCGTTTTATTGCCGCCTTGGTTAATGCGGGTGTTAAGGTATTTATCACTACACACAGCGATACAATCATCCGGGAGATCAATACCCTTATCATGCTTTCGCGCAATCTTTCCCATTTTGAGCAAGTTCGCATGGAATATGGCTATGGGAAAAACGAGCAACTTACCCATGACAAGGTTGTTTTGTATGTAACTGGAGAGGCAAAGTTTGTCGTTGAGGGAGTAAAAAACAAACGAACGCTCAAGACCCTTTTAAGAATTACTCCTGACGAGAAGCTCGGAATTGATGTCAAGTCCTTTGATAAAACCATTTTTGATATGGGCCGGATGCAGGACGATCTGCGCTATGGGGGCGATTGATGACACAAGTGTTGCAAACTCTCGGTCAAATACTCAACCCAAGTAAATGTGTTCAAGGCGAAGATTCAACGCTCACTATTGTAGAAAGCCATAGGCAGGCCAGTCTCAAGAGCATCAATATTGTGAGCGTGGGGCAAAATGCCTTCGCACTGAAACTTGATGCGTGTGGCTTTCCAGGTGATAAAGTATTTAATGTGCCACACCCTATGCACCGTGCATGCGATGCTGTTGCCTTTTGTGTTGTCGGTGATGAGCCATATATCCTTTGTTGTGAACTGAAGTCAAGCGAGCCCACCCACCATGAAACGACGGAGCAATTTCAAAGCGCGCATTGTTTTTTGAACTATCTCGATAGTTTGCTTATGATTTATCACGGGCAAACTATTGCACATTGGCCGCGTCGTTATTTTGTGTTTCATGGTGCTGCTAAGAACCCGCTTAACAAAGAGCCGTTAATCGAGACGCCAAAAAACGACGCTCCAGAGCGCGCTCAAATATTACCCGTACAAAATGGAGAGAAAATTTATCTGCGTAAATTGCTTGGCAAGCCACGCTGACCAAAAAATACGCAAAAACAAGGGGTCCGCAAAAACAAGGGGTCGCGTCTTGACATGGCAGCACACAAGGGGTCACAGCACACAAGGGGTCACATCTTGACATAACAATATCAATCACAAAATTGACTGGAGCACGGTAGCACGCAAAGCAAGGGGTCACATCTTGACATATACCTTTCGCATCAATCCACAGCCGATATTTCTTGGCGAACGACGACCCGATGACGTCGCCTTATATGAAAGTTAAAGCTTAAGGCGAATCCTGTAAAGAAAACACAACCCCCGCCAGCGGCGGCAGCGTTATCGCAATCGAATCGGCAAATCCCATCCAGGGCATTTGTGCGCTGGCGATATTGCCTAAATTGCCGACGTTGCTGCCGCCATAATAGGCGGAATCGCTGTTGAAAATTTCCCGGTACGCGCCGCTGGCGGGAACGCCGATGCGGTAGCCGCTGCGCGGAACCGGGGTGAAGTTGAGAATCACCAGCGCAAATGTGCCGTCCTTGGCATATCGCAAGTAGCTGACTGCCGATTGATCGGCGTCTTGGCAGTCTATCCACCGAAACCCCTCGGGAGCAAAGTCGAGTTGATGCAGCGCCGCGATATTTTTGTAGCAGCGATTCAAGTCGCGCAATGCGGCTTGTACTCCGGCATGCAACGGTTGTTGCAGCAAGCCCCAATCCAGCTCCGCGCTCACGCGCCATTCGTGCCTCTGCGCGAATTCGTTGCCCATGAAGTTAAGTTTCTTGCCCGGACAGGTCATTTGGTACGTCAATAACAGGCGCACATTGGCAAATTTCCGCCAATCGTCGCCGGGCATTTTGTTGAACAGCGAGCCATGGCCGTGCACGACTTCGTCGTGCGAGAACGGCAGCACAACGTTTTCGCTGTACGCGTACAGTTGGCTGAAAGTCAGTTGGTTGTGATGATAACGGCGGAAGATCGGGTCTTGGCGCATATAGGATAGCGTGTCGTGCATCCAGCCCATGGTCCATTTCATCGAAAATCCCAGGCCGCCGACATAGGTTGGGCGCGATACTGCGGGCCAGGCGGTGGATTCTTCGGCGAGTGTCAGCGCACCGGGAAATTCGCTGTGCACCATGACGTTCAGGTCGCGCAGAAAATCGATGGCTTCCAGGTTCTCCCGTCCGCCGTATTTGTTCGGCAACCATTCGCCCTCCTTGCGCGAGTAATTGAGATACAGCATTGAAGCGACCGCATCGACGCGCAATCCGTCCAGGTGAAATTCGGATAGCCAGTAATGCGCGCTGGACAACAGAAACGATTTCACTTCGTTGCGCCCGTAATTGAAAATATACGTACCCCAATCCTGGTGAAATCCTAAGCGCGGGTCTTCATGCTCATACAATGCCGTGCCGTCGAAACGAGCCAGCGCGAAAGCATCCTGCGGAAAATGCGCGGGCACCCAGTCCAGAATCACGCCAATTCCCGCTTGATGGCAAGCATCGACAAAAAAGCGGAAATCATCGGGCGAGCCATAGCGGCTGGTGGCGGCAAAATAACCGGTGGTCTGATAACCCCAGGATTCATCCAGCGGATGCTCGGAAATCGGCATCAGTTCGATATGCGTATAACCCATTTCAGCGACATAAGGCAGCAGGTGCCGTGCCAGCTCCCGATAGGTATAGAAACACCCGTCCGGATGCCGCTTCCATGAACCGGCGTGAACTTCAAAAATGTTCACCGGCGCGTGCAGCCAGTCCCAGTTTGCGCGGCTTGCCGCCCATGCCGCATCTTGCCAGTCATGGCCGTCATCGGCGGGTGTCAATGCTGCCGTATTGGGCCGCAATTCGTATCGCATGGCATAAGGGTCGGTTTTGATCAGAATCTCGCCGCTATTGCGATTGCGGATTTCAAATTTGTATATCGAATCCGGCGGCAACTCCGGGATGAATAATTCCCATACGCCGCTGGCGTAGTGCACTCTCATCGGATGAATTCTGCCGTCCCATCGATTGAAATCGCCGACGATGCTGACTCGTTCCGCATTGGGCGCCCAAACTGCGAAACGTATACCCTCCACGCCCGCATTGTTGACATTGCGAGCACCGAGCATGCGATAGGCTTGCCGCAGCTTGCCTTCATTGAACAGGTGCAAATCATGCTCCGAAATTTGCGGTGCAAAGGCGTACGGATCGTACGTTTCATAGACGCGATGTTTTTCCTTCTCTTCGATACGCAAGCGGTACGGCATTACAGGTACCGATGCGCCGCGCCACTCGAAAATCCCGTCGGCATGAATGCATTGCATCGGCTCAAAACCGGTTGCCGTCTCGATCCATACCCGCACCCCGGAAGGCTGGAAGCTTCTCACCACCGACCGATTGCGCAACCGGTGCAGCCCCAAATATGAAAAAGGGTCATGCAGTCGCGCATGCAGCAACGCAGCTTGAAGTGAACGGGTTTCACGCGGAAGGATCATGTTCAGGGGAATCGCCATATATAAACCGCAATCGGGATTATATCCCGCCCTTGCACCGGCAAAGGATAAATCGCCGAAGAGAAATATATGTTAAATTAATAAACTATCGCAGTTGGAAGCAGGAGGACATGATTGTGGACAACGAAAGAAGTGTGCCTGCCGATGAATCTCAAACAGCAGACAAGATCGGCGGCCGATTGCATAATCATATCGTGCACAATACCCTTGCATTGATCTTGGCGGGCGGACGCGGCAGCCGCTTGCATCAACTGACGGATTGGCGCGCCAAACCGGCGGTTCCTTTCGGCGGAAAATTCCGTATCGTCGACTTCCCGCTTTCCAACTGCGTCAACTCGGGTATCCGCCGCATCGGTGTGATAACGCAATATAAGGCGCAGAGCTTGATTCGCCATATTCAATACGGCTGGAGTTTTCTCGACGGGCGCTTTGAAGAATATGTCGAGTTGCTGCCTGCGCAGCAGCGGACTGTCGATGAAACCTGGTATCAGGGCACTGCGGATGCCGTATTCCAGAATGTCGACATCTTGCGCCGCCACGATGCCAAATATGTGTTGATTCTGGGCGGCGATCATATTTACAAAATGGATTACAGCAAACTGGTTGCCGAGCATATCGAAAGCTCAGCCGACATGACGGTGGCTTGTCTCGAAATTCCCGTGAATGAAGCCAGCGCTTTCGGCGTAATGAGTGTCGACGAAGCATGGCAAGTCACCGGTTTTACCGAAAAACCGGCCCAACCCGCGCCGATACCGGGACAACCGGAAAAAGCCTTGATCAGCATGGGCATTTATGTGTTCAATGCGGGGTTTCTCTACGAGCAATTGATCCGGGATCATCAGACTTCGGATTCATCGCACGATTTCGGCAAGGATCTGATTCCGTATTTGGTTCCGCGTTATCGCGTGTTTGCGCACCGGTTCGTGAACAGTTGCGTGAATATGGCCTCAGGCATTCCGTACTGGCGCGACGTAGGGACGATAGACGCCTATTGGGAAGCCAATATCGATCTGACGACCGTTACCCCCCAGCTCAATCTCTACGATGCGGATTGGCCGATCTGGACTCACCAGGAACAATTTCCCCCGGCAAAATTCGTGTTTGACGATAACGACCGCCGTGGACAAGCGCTCGATTCATTGGTATCGGGCGGATGTATCGTCAGCGGCGCAACGATCCGCCGTTCCCTGTTGTTTACCAATGTAAAAATCCGCAGTTACAGCACCGTGGAGGATTCGGTACTGTTACCTAACGTGGAAATTGGCCGCAATGCGCGATTGCGGCGCGTGGTGGTGGAAAAAGAATGCATTATCCCGGACGGACTGATCGCGGGATACGATTCCGAATCCGATCGCAAACGGTTTTATGTAACCGAAAAAGGTATCACGCTGATTACCCCGGAAATGTTGGGGCAGAAAATTCACAAGCTTTGCTGACAGCCTGCCAAGGAGGAACGTTTTATGGGAACAAATCGCGTCGGCTTATTTCAAATCGATATTCAGTGCGGATTATTAATCCAATGAAGCAATTGAACCTTGTTTTGCTATGGCACATGCATCAACCCGATTACCGGGATTATGCAACCGGTGAATTTTTTTTGCCGTGGGTGTACTTGCATGCCATAAAAGACTATACCGATATGGCCTACCACCTGGAAGCGCACCCCCAGGTTAAGGCGGTGATCAATTTCGCGCCGGTATTGCTCGATCAGTTGGAAGATTTCGCCAAGCAATTTACCACCGGACAAATCCGTACGCCTTTATTGCGCCTGTTAATCGCGCCCGAGCTTGAACATATCGCGCTGCAAGACCGTTTATATTTGTTCGATAGCTGTTTTCTCAGCAATCATAAAACGATGCTGCAGCCGTATCCGGCGTACAACCGCCTATTCGAGCTTTACAATACGTTCAACCGTCACAGCGAAAGCGAGTTGACTTATTTCTCCGGACAGTACTTTGCCGATCTGCTGGTGTGGTATCACCTGGCATGGATGGGCGAAAGCGTGCGCCGCAATAACGAGTTCGTCATGCGATTGATGGCGCAATGCGAGCGTTTCAGTTATGCAGACCGGCTGCAATTGTTCAAGCTGATCGGCGAGCTGATTGAACAGTTGATTCCGCGCTACCGCAAACTGGCCGAATCCGGTCAAATCGAATTATCCACCACGCCTCACTACCATCCGCTGGCGCCGCTGCTGATCGATTTCTCGTCCGCCCGCGACAGCCAGCCCGATGTTGCGTTGCCGTCGTATCAGTGCTATCCGGGTGGGCGCGGCCGTGTGGCGTTTCATTTATCCTCGGCAATTGCCAGCCATCAGCGGTACTTCAACGAAAAGCCTGCCGGTATCTGGCCGGCGGAAGGCGCCGTATCGACACCGTTATTAAAAATCCTGGCGGAGCAAAATGAGCGATGGACGGCAAGCGGCGAAGGCGTTCTGATAAATAGCTTGCGCGCTTCTCAACCTGAAGTGCCCTTGCCCGATCGCAATCGGTATTTATATCGTCCATACCGGATAGCCGGCGAAGCGGAGCAAATCGCCTGTTTTTTCCGCGACGACCGTTTATCGGACTTGATCGGCTTTGAATATGCCAGGTGGTTTGGACGCGATGCCGCCGAGAATTTTATTCAGGCATTGGAACGCATCTACCATGACACGCCGACAGCCGAGGACCCGATTGTCAGTGTCGTTCTGGATGGAGAAAATGCCTGGGAATCCTATCCGTATAACGGTTTTTATTTTTTGGACGACCTCTACAGCTTGATCGAAAGCCATGTGTTTATCCGCACCGAGACTTACCGGAACTATCTTTCCGATGCGAAAAATTCAAATAACATTAAGACATTGCCAATATTGGCCGCCGGTAGCTGGGTGTATGGAACGTTTTCCACTTGGATCGGCGATAAAGAAAAGAATCGTGCTTGGGATATGCTCTGCGCAGCCAAGCATAGCTTCGATCTGGCGATGCAAGGCACCCGATTGACCGACGAAGAGAAAGAGCTGGCAAACCGTCAGCTTGCGTCTTGCGAAAGTTCGGACTGGTTCTGGTGGTTTGGCGATTACAATCCGGCGCATTCTGTCGCCAGTTTCGACCAATTGTTCAGAAAAAATCTGATGAATCTTTATCGTTTACTGAAACTGCCAATACCTTCAACGGTATATGAACCGATCAGCAAGGGTAGCGAACAAGCGGAAACCGGCGGCACCATGCAACGGTCCTCATAAGAAACACCGTTTGTCCGGGTCGGATTGATTAACGATTGAAACCGGGTTTATGATTGCCCAAGCCCGTATTGATGACAGGAGTCATTGCATGCCGCAACGCGTTTCGCTACTTTTGGGCGTTCATGCGCACCAGCCCGTCGGCAATTTTCCCGAAGTGCTACGGGATGCGCATGTGCGTTGTTACCGGCCTTTCCTGCAAGCGCTCCACCGCTACCCGGATTTTCGCTTTTCCGTTCACTTCTCCGGTTGGCTGCTCGATTACTTGCTGCAACATTTCCCCGGCGATATGGAACTGCTGCACGAAATGGTTTCGCGCCGTCAAGTCGAGTTATTCGGCGCGGGCGATACCGAACCGGTGCTGGCGGTCATACCCAACCGCGACCGGATCGGGCAAATCGATGCATTTTCCAAAAAATTGGCGTCCAAATTCGGTCAACGCCCGCAAGGCGCCTGGCTGACCGAACGCGTATGGGAATCAACGGTGGTACCGGCGCTCGCGGATTGCGGCATTCGCTATACGATTGTCGACGATTATCATTTTCTCTGCACCGGTAAAACATCTGCGGAATTGAACGGTTATTTCACCACGGAAGAAGAATCCCGCACACTCGATTTATTTCCGGTTTCAGAATCGCTGCGCTACAAAATTCCCTTTTCCCCGGTCGATGATACGGTCGCTTATCTGGAATCGCTGGCTGATCGGCAGACACCCGGGATCGATCCTGCGGCAATTTATTTCGACGACATCGAGAAGTTCGGCATTTGGCCGGAAACCTACCAGTGGGTGTACGAGCAAGGCTGGCTTGAGCAGTTTATACAAAAGGTGCTGGCTTCACCGAAAATTCGCACCCGGCACTACGGCGAATACCACGCTGGTGAAAGAACGCGCGGCATTGTGTACCTGCCGACAGTCTCTTATATCGAAATGAATGAATGGACGCTACCCGCCGCATCCGCCAACGCATATTCGGAAATTGTGCAGCAAGCCAAGTCGGGCGGTTGGTATGAGCACAAGAAAGCATTCCTGCGAGGCGGCATTTGGAAAAACTTCTTTTCGCGCTACCCCGAATCCAATTGGATGCATAAACGCATGCTGGGATTGTCGGCACGGCTTGCCGCGCTGCCGGAACAACACCGTATTCCGCAAATGCAGCAGAGGCTCTTTGAATCCCAAGCCAACGATGCTTACTGGCATGGTCTGTTCGGCGGTTTATACCTTCCTCATCTGCGCCGTGCGGTCTACCGTGCGATGGTTGAATTGGAAGCCTTGTTGGACGCCGTTGCGCCCCGCCCTCATTTTTTTACCGAAGACACCGATTTGGATGGCGTCGACGAAGCTTATTTACAAAACGGCGTGCTGCAGGCGGTGTTGAAATTGGATCGATTCGCCAGCATTTGCGAGCTGGATGCATATCGGCTAAAGCATAATTTCGGCGATACCTTACGCTGCCAAGCTGAGCATTATTATCACAAAATCCAAACGGAAGAGCTGCGCTCATCCGATACCGCCAGTGCCGGCATTGCGTCGGCGCATGACCGGATCGGCTATAAACACGAAATCAATGCGGAGGATATCGCGGCTGACGATCACCCGCGCGGTTTGTTCGTAGACCGGCTGGGCGGCATGTTCATCGCGTACCGGTCTTTGTCCTCGGCGCTGGAAAACAATCACTTTCAATCCGAGAACACCGAATATCCGATTCATAAACGTATCGTGCTGGATAATAACCGATTGCAAGTCGCGTATTGTTTCACGGGAAAATTAACGCAAAGATTCGGCACTGAAATTAATCTCGCCATGCCCAGTTGCGATGGCATGGGAGGACGCTATCTATATCGAGGTAAAATTCCGGGCGGGTTTGGTCAATCGCTCGAATTGACCGGCATGACGGAAATAGTTTTGGACGACGATACATTGGGCGGCCGCGTGGTATTAACAACCTCGCATCCGGTGACTCTGCGCACGCATCCGCATTTTTCAGTATCGCAATCCGAAAACGGGTTTGAAAAAATCATGCAAGCGACAACCCTATTGCTGGAATGGCCCGTCACGGCGGCGGAATTGATCGTCGCTTTGACGTTTGACGCAAGGTAGCGATATTTCATATGCGAAACCAACTCCGTGTCCTGTTCATTACGCCCGAGGTGTACCCGCTCTGCAAAACCGGCGGGCTCGGCGATGTCAGCGCAGCGCTGCCGGCTGCATTGCGATCGATGCAAGTCGATGTGCGGTTGCTGCTGCCGGGTTATCCGCAAATTGTGTCGGGCGTTAAATACAAATCCAAGCTGGCGGATTTCAGCCATTTGACGCAATTTCCACCCAGCACCCTGCTGTCAGCGCGATTGCCGTTGAACAAATCCGAAAATATCCCGGTCTTTGTAATCGATTGCCCCGGTTTATTCCATCGCGATGGCGGGCCTTATATGGATAAATCCGGGCGCGATTGGCCGGACAATGCGCTGCGCTTCGGCCTGCTTTCAAAAATCGGCGCCGTTTTAGCCAGCGATGCCAGCCCGATTGCCTGGTATCCGCATATTGCGCATTGCAATGAATGGCAAAGCGGTCTGACGCCCGCATTTTTGCATTTCCATGCCGGACAAAAAGCAGCCACGGTGATGACCATTCACAATCTCGCATTCCAGGGCATATTTCCTTCGGCAAACGTCGCGCAATTGGGCTTGCCTGCGGCTAGCTTCGATATCGACGGCGTCGAATATTACGGCAATATGTCGTTTCTTAAAGCCGGGCTGTACTATGCAAACCACATCACCACGGTAAGCCCGAATTACGCCAGGGAAATTCAAACGGAACCGCTGGGGTTCGGCCTTCAAGGCTTGTTAACCGCACGGCGCGACCGCCTCACCGGTATTGTCAACGGTATCGACACCGGTGAATGGGACCCGGCCACCGATACTTGTCTGGTAAAAAATTACAGCAGCGGGAAGTTATCCGGCAAGGCGGTCAATAAAGCCGCATTGCAACAACAAATGGGATTGACGGTCGATGCCGGAATTCCGTTATTTGGCGCGGTCAGCCGTTTAAGCCATCAAAAAGGCACGGATTTGCTGATACAACTGGCACCGCAACTGACCAAAATTCCCGCTCAACTGATCGTACTCGGCAGTGGCGATGCGGTACTGGAACAGCAACTTGCCTCATTGGTCGACAGCTATCCCGATGCAATCGCCGCTCACATCGGCTTCGATGAAGCGCTGAGCCGCCGCATCGAAGCCGGCATCGATTGCTTTCTGATGCCGTCGCGTTTCGAGCCTTGCGGCCTGAATCAAATGTACAGCCAGCGCTATGGCACGCCCCCGATCGTGCATGCCACTGGCGGCTTGGTGGATACCGTGATCGATAGTACGCCCGCAACGCTTGCCGACGGCAGCGCGAGCGGATTCGTTTTTGCATCGATGACGCAAAACGCCCTGCTGCGCACGATTATTCGCGCAACACAAGCGTATCGCGATAAAAAAACCTGGCGGCGCATACAAAAAAACGGCATGGCGAAAGATTTCGGTTGGCGCATCGGTGCGGAAGCTTACCGGGAAATTTATCAGTCATTATTATGAAAAGATGCTTTCTTAACGGCTTGCTGGCATTTCCAGGAAACATTGAATTGACGATGTGTTTATAAAAGGAGTATTGACGATGGATATTACCGCCATTCTAGGCAATGAAAGCGGATCGCTGCTGAATCATGTCTGCAACACTATCCCGAAACATAACCTGCAAGTGCCCGGTGTCGATTTTGTCGACCGCGTCATGGCGCAAAGCAATAGAAAAACCGGCGTATTGCGTAATCTTCAGGCGCTTTATAACCATGGACGGTTATCCGGCACCGGCTATTTATCGCTATTGCCCGTCGATCAAGGCGTGGAACATTCGGCGGGAGCATCTTTTGCGCCGAATCCGATGTTTTTCGATCCCAAGCATATCGTTGAACTCGCTATCGAAGGCGGTTGCAATGGCGTTGCTTCCACATTGGGCGTGCTGGCGATCGTGTCGCGTCAGTATGCGCATAAGATCCCCATGATTCTTAAAATCAATCACAACGAATTGCTGACGTACCCGAACAAATACGATCAAACGCTGTTCGCGAGCGTCGATCAGGCATTCGACATGGGGGCTTGCGCTGTCGGAGCGACCGTATTTTTCGGTTCGGAAGAGTCGCGGCGGCAAATTCAGGAGGTTTCAGAAGCATTTGAGCACGCGCACGATTTGGGCATGGTGACGATATTGTGGGCATACACGCGCAATGCCGCGTTTAAAACCGCCGACAAGGATTATCACGTCAGCGCGGATCTCACGGGACAAGCCAATCATCTGGCGGTTACCATCGGCGCCGATATCGTCAAACAAAAAATGGCGACCAATAACGGCGGTTACACTGCGTTGAAATTCGGCAAAACGCATACCAAAGTCTATAGCGAGCTGACAACCGAACATCCGATCGATTTGGTACGCTATCAGGTGGCAAATTGTTATATGGGGCGCATCGGCATGATCAATTCGGGCGGCGAATCCGGTAGCGACGATATGCACCAAGCCATCCGCACCGCAGTGATTAACAAACGAGCGGGCGGCATGGGACTGATTTCCGGGCGCAAGGCATTCCAGAAGCCGTTTGCCGAAGGCGTCAAGCTGCTCAATGCCATTCAGGATGTCTATCTATCCCACGATATTACGGTAGCTTGATCGGCTATAGCCATACCATCAACCCCATTTCCAACGGATGCGTCAATAGCGCATGGCAAGGATAAATGCGGATGAAATATTCCTGCTTGCCGCATAACTCCGGTTTTAGCTGCAATTCGAACAGATGCTCGCCGGTATCGTGAATACCGGCGAATTCAAATTTGAAGTGCTTGAAATTGCATAAACGGGTGGTTTTATACTGACGGCATATCAGCAATTCGACGACGACATCCCCGGGGGCCAGATTATTGAGCATGGCGGCCACTTTGAAATTCAGCATTTCGTCGTAATAAATACGATCGAGCGGAACATCCAACCGGCGCAATGAAACACCGGACCAAGCATGCCCGATCCTGGCTTTCCATGCGGCAATGTTTCTGGATTCGGCAAAATCGTCGGCTGCGTACAGCATGCCTTTATCGCTCGCCGGGCGATAGAATTTGGCGACATACTCATCGACCATGCGCGTTGCGTTATAACACGGCAACAGCGACATCATCGAGTATTTGGACATTTTTACCCATCCCGGCGGATAGCCGAGCTTACCGTAACTGTAGTAGAGCGGAATCACCTGATCCTGCAGTATTTCATACAATGCACGGCTTTCTTCCTGGTCGCGTAGTGCGCCTTCCATATCCTCCGGCCCCGGTTTGATCGCCCAGCCGTTTTTACCGTCGTAGCCTTCCCCCCACCAACCGTCCAATACGCTCAAATTGATTGCGCCGTTGATACCCGCTTTCATGCCGGACGTGCCGCTGGCTTCGAGGGGATAAACCGGATTATTGAGCCAGACATCGACGCCCGCAACCAGCCGCCGCGCCAGCCGCAGATCGTAACCTTCGATCAACAACAACCTGCCTTCAAATTCGGGAAAACGCGCAATCTGGCTGATGCGCCGGATCAGATCCTGCCCCGGCACATCGGCCGGATGCGCTTTGCCGGAAAAAATCAACAAGACCGGGCGGTCTTGATCGAGAACGATTTTTCGCAACCAATCGAGATTGTCAAATAACAATGTCGCGCGTTTATAAGTGGCAAAACGCCGCGCAAAACCCAACGTCAGGATATTGGGATTGATCGGATCGACAAACTTCAACAACCGGTCGAGGTGCGCTTCGGAACCGCGATTGCGGGAATTTTGCTCGGCGATGCGCGAGCGTATGCCGTAAAACAGTTGCGATTTCAGCGATTGCCGCACGCTCCAGAACAAATGATCCGGTATCGTATCGATACGCGACCAATACGCACGGTCGCACATTTTATTGCGCCACTCGTGCCCGAGATAACGGTCGAATAAATCGGCCCATTCCTGCGCCAGGAAAGTGGGCACGTGAACACCGTTGGTGATGTAGGTAATCGGATTTTCTTCCGGTTCGATCCGTGGCCACAAATCGCGGCAAATTTTTGCGGACACACTGCCGTGTATTCTGCTGACGCCGTTGTGCGTGCGCGAACCGTGAATGGCCAATGCGGTCATATTGAAGTCGGGGCTGCCCGGCACATGGCCGAGAGCCATGAATTCGTCACGCGTGATTCGAACGCTGCGGCAGAAGTTATCGAAATAAGCGTGCGCCATCTCCGGGCTGAAATGATCGTGTCCGGCAGGCACCGCAGTATGCGTCGTAAAGACCGTATTTGCCGCCACACTTTCCAGCGCGCTGGCAAAATCGAGTCCGTGCTGCGCCAGATTGTAAATGCGCTCCAGTATCATAAAAGCGGCATGCCCTTCATTGATATGCCAGACTGTCGGTGTGATGCCAAGCGCTTGCAATGCGCGAACGCCGCCCATTCCCAGCAATATTTCTTGTTCGATGCGCATGGATTCGTCGCCACCGTACAAGTTATGCGTGATATAACGGTCTTGCGCGGAATTCTCCGGTATATCGGTATCCAGCAGGTACAGCGAGACATGGCCGATTCTCGCCTGCCATATTTTCGCGGTCACAGTCCGGTGCGGCAGCGCGACTTCGATCTGCAAGCCGGAACCATCCTGGCGCAATACCGGGGTGACGGGAAGATCGTCGAAATCCGAAATCGTATAGGTGACTTGCTGATTGCCCTGGCTGTCGATGGTTTGAAAAAAATACCCCTGGCGGTAGAGCAAACCGATGGCAACGAAGGGCAAATGCAGATCGCTTGCCGCCTTGCAATGGTCTCCGGCCAAAATGCCGAGACCGCCGGAATAAATGGGCAGACTTTCGTGAAACCCGAATTCGAAGCAAAAATAAGCGACCTGATCGTGCGCATGCAACCCACCATTATCATCCTGCATGCCGGATTTTTCATGATACGAATCGTAAGTCGACAAAATGCTGTTGTAGTTGGCGAGAAATATCCGGTCTTCCGTCGCTTTCAATAAGACCGACTCGTCCACGCGTTTCAGAAACGCTTTGGGATTGTGTCCCACAGCCTCCCATAAGTGCGGATCGAGCCGGGAAAAAAGCGTGCGTGTGGCGCGATCCCAGCTATACCAAAGATTATTGGCCAATTCTTCCAGGCGCTTGAGGCGCGGCGGTATTTTAGGATTGACGGTAATCGTGTAAGGTGTTCGTGAAAACATATACGCTCTCCTTGGGGAAACGCTGATTAATTCGTCACACCGGCGAGAGCCGGTGTCCAGTTCGTTGATTTTTCGGGATTCCGGCTTTCGCCGGAATGACGAATTCAGAATTAATCAGCGCTTTCTTAGATCATTTTCTGATGGCCGGATTCAGGTTATTCAAATCCAAAACGGGAAAAATTTCAATGACATTTGTCGAGCAAATGCTGAGCCTCCCGCTTCGCGCCCAATAAACCGGCCTCCGGATTGTTGACGACATGCACCGGGATCTCGCGCATCAATGACGCAAACCGCCCTTTATCGCGGAATGCGCGCATAAAACCACCGGCATTCAAGCACCCGATCATTTTCGGCGCAATGCCGCCTGCGATATAAACGCCGCCCCGGCATAGTCCTGCCAATGCCAAATTGCCCGCGTAAGCGCCGTAAATTTCAGCGAATAAATCGAGCGACGCAATGGCGGCCGGGTGCCGATGGGTCAACGCAAGCGTGGTGACCGTAGCGCCGCTGTCGTCTTCCAAATCGATTGGCGCCAGATTGGACGAAGTGGTTGCGGTCGACTGCAGGAATTTAAAAATATGCGTAAGACCGGTCCCCGATAGCAAGCGTTCGACCGATACATGGCCGAACTTGTGCTGCAACGTTTCCAGCAACTTAATTTGCAATGGATTCGTCGGCGCAAAATCCATATGACCGGCTTCGCTGGGAATGGCGAAATAACCGCCATTCGACCAAGCAAGCCATGCCACGCCCATTCCCGTTCCTGCGCCCAATACCGCACGCATTGCGTGCGCATGCGCTTTTCCCGTTTGCAAAGTCACCAGATCGACCGGCATTAAGCTTTCGATTGCTAACGCAACCGCTTCAAAATCATTGATGAGTTTAACCGAAGGAATCGAGAAATCATGCGAAATATCGCCGCCGCTGATTTGCCACGGCAAATTGGTCAGTTTGGCTTGTTGCGCAACAATGGGACCCGCCACGGCGAAGCAAGCGGCAAGAGGGCGGCTGTCAATGCCCGCCTGATCAAGAAATGCGTCGAGCATCTCGGAAAAAGTGACGAACAGACGGCTTTCATAGCGTTGCGCAAATCGCGTCCGGATCTCTCCACGATTGATTTCAGCAAGCCGCAGCAAGGTTTTGGTTCCGCCTACATCGCCATAAAGAAATAACTTATTCAAGTAATTGCCAGACCCTAAGTAATTCAATTATATTGAGCAGTATACATCGACTGCCCGGTTCGATTGCCTTTGCTGTCGTTTGGCATACAATGCGCTTTCAGAGTGTTTCTTGAGATTTCCATCGTATGACTGATTCATCGATCATTGCAAAAAACGGCAAGACAAAGTTGGCGCTTTTACCTACGATGGCAACCCGGCATGGATGTATTACCGGCGCTACGGGTACCGGCAAAACGGTTACGTTGCAGAAGCTGGCGGAAAATTTTTCCATGATCGGCGTGCCGGTTTTTATGACCGACATCAAAGGCGATCTGACGGGCATTTGCAAGCCGGGGTCGTTTTTCGGCAAGGTAAAAACGCGATTGGAGGCTTTGCAAACGGATGAGCCGTTCTGGCAAGGCTTCCCCGTGATTTTGTGGGATGTGCTGCAGCAAAACGGCCATCCCGTCCGGGCGACGATTTCCGCGCTGGGGCCGTTGCTGTTGGCGCGGTTGTTGAATCTGAACGAAACCCAGGAAGGCGTATTAAATCTCGTTTTTAAGGTGGCCGACGATCGCGGTCTGTTGCTGCTCGATTTGAAGGATTTGCGCGCATTGTTGCAATTTGCCGGTGAAAATGCCGAACAATTCAAGAGTCGATACGGCAACATATCCCCGGCATCCATCGGTGCCATCCAGCGCGCTTTGCTGCAAATAGAAAATCAAGGCGGCGGTCAATTTTTCGGCGAGCCGATGCTCAATATCGACGATTTGATGCAAACCGTCGATGGCCGGGGTGCGGTCAATATTCTCGCCGCCGACCGGTTATTGAATTCCCCCCGGGTATACAGCACTTTTTTATTGTGGATGCTGTCCTGCTTGTATGAAAACTTGCCGGAAACGGGGGATGCCGATAAACCGAAGCTGGTGTTCTTTTCGACGAAGCGCATGTGTTATTCGGCATGGCGTCGCCCGCATTGCTGGAAAAGATAGAGCAAATGGTGCGTTTGATCCGCTCCAAAGGCGTCGGTGTTTATTTTGTCACGCAAAATCCGAACGATATTCCGGATAAGATATTGTCGCAACTGGGAAACCGGATTCAACATGCACTGCGCGCATTCACGCCGCGCGACCGGAAAGCGGTCGATGCGATTGCCGCAACCATGCGCCCCAATCCTGGTTTGGATATAAAACAAGTCATTACGGAGCTTTCCGTCGGCGAAGCGCTGATTTCTTTTCTGAATGCCGACGGATCGCCCGGTATGACCGAACGGGCATTCATACTTCCACCGCTTAGCCGGATTGGACCGGTTACGCCGGAAGAGCGAAATCAATTGCTGCAAAACTCCGTCGTCGCCGGTGTATACGAGAGGGGAATCGACCGGGAAAGTGCTTTTGAGTTG
>SXGU01072488.1_pt1 | contig 17875 bp, 20 predicted proteins | sample 3174531 | NCBI WGS metagenome assembly SXGU01 (sample SAMN11356863, study PRJNA531348) | freshwater metagenome | isolation source: freshwater sample F1-140 | place: China: Fuxian Lake, Yuxi | collected 2017-12-25 | reverse complement strand
GTGTTGCCGCCGCCGATGACCGCGACGCGGCATCCCAGCGAAGGCGTCTGACCATCACGTACGCGCTGGAGGAAATCAAGCCCCGTGAGTACGCCTTCGCGATGCTCGCCTTCGATTCCCAGGCGACGTTGCTTCCAGGCTCCTGTCGCCAGATACACCGCATCGAAACGGTCCAGCTCCGACCAATCCCTATCCTTGCCCAGACGGACCCCGGTATGCAGGACGACGCCGAGAGATGTAAAGACCTCAAGTTCTCTTTGCAGCACCTTGGTCGGCAGGCGATACTCTGTAATTGCCCAACGCAGCATTCCGCCGATTTCCGACTGGGCCTCGTAGATCTCCACGCCGTAGCCAAGACGCGCAAGATGATAGGCGGCCGTCAGCCCCGAAGGCCCCGCGCCGATGATCGCCACGGTTTTGCCCAGAGCCGGTTCCTTCCTGGCAAACTTGGACGCCGAGCCGCCCCGGTCGCCCACAGTACGCTCAATGGCGTTGATGGACAGCGAACCATCGTAAGACTTCCGGTTGCAACCGGATTCACAGGGATGCGGGCAAACGCGCCCCAGCGTGGACGGGAACGGATGCTCCTCATACAGCATCGCTGCCGCCTCCTCCCATTTCTGTTCGCCAGCCAAGGTCATCATCCGCTCGATATCGTTGCCGGCGGGGCAGGCTTCAGAACATGGTGAAACCTTGTCCACGTAGCGTGGCATCCACTGCGCATCGAGGGCCGTCAGCGTGCCCGGGGAGCGCGGCGCCGGACCGTGGCGCACTTCCACCGGCTGTGGCTTCCGATGCGGCCCCAGTCCCTTCGCCTGCTTGTTGCAGATGTAATTCGTCATGATCACGGCAACGCCGCCTTCCTTGGCGCGCGTGAAATCCAGGGCGTCAGCGAGGATGCGGCGAAAGCCCTCCAGGTCGCTGGGGTCTGCATGAACCAGATATTTCACGCCACAGCCACGGATCAACTCGTCGAGCTGGACTTTTCCGCCCGGATGTCCATCCGCTGTCGCGCCGAGCTCAGGTGTGGGCTGCCCCCCGGTCATCCCGGTAGTGGCGTTGTCGAGAACGAGGAGGACGAATCGCGCGCCGTTGTACACGGCATTTTCCAGCCCTGCCGCGCCGGAATGAAAAAACGTCCCGTCGCCGATGGCGGAGATGATTGGCGGCGACGCGCCATCTTGGGCGTAGGCGTGATAGAAGCCTGCCGCCATGGGAATTGAGGCTCCCATGTCGAGAACCGTGTCCACCGCACCCTGATTCAGCCCCAAGGTGTAACAGCCTATGTCGGCAGGAAACAGCGCATCGGGGAAAAAGCGGCGCAACGCATAGAATGTGTTGCGGTGGCCGCAGCCGGAACACAGTGAGGGACGACGCACCGGCAGATCAAGCGCCGTCACCGCCTCCTGAAGGCGACCGCTAATGCGAGCCCGGGATGAAAGGCCGGCTTCGCGCGCGGCATTGACCAGCAACTGCTCGATGACCTGCGGCGTCAGTTCGCCGGATCCCGGCACGTGGCCGCTCAAACGCCCCCACACGGGCTTCGAACTTCTGACCTGAAGCTCGACAGCGGCGTCCGTTTCCTCGATCACAAGCACGCGTTCGCAACGGGCCGCGAAATCCTCCACCAGCTTGCGCGGCAAGGGATAGGCCGTTGCGATCTTCAGAATCGGCAACTGGTCCGCCAGGCCAAGCGACTCGAGCAAGTCGGATAAGTGGACATAACTGACGCCGACCGCGACGACGCCCAGCGGAGCGCACCGGTTTTCAAACACTGAGGGGAAGTAGGCCTGGTTCCCGGCCCAGCTTTCGAATTCTTTTTCGATTGCCGCCAGTTTCTGATTCAACTGCCCATGAAGCCGGAGCCGAGCGCGCGGCGGGGCAGCCCAGCGTCCAGGATTTTTCTCAAAATTGGCTTTTCGGGGCGGCACGCTCGCCGGATGGCAGGCAATCGACTGCCGGGAGTGACATACTCGTACGGTAGGGCGGAGCAACACAGGGATCTGATGCCTTTCGGACAGCTCGAATGCCAGCGCCACCATTTCCTTGGCTTCCTCAGGACTTGCGGGATCGAGTGCGGGTATCTTCGCGAACAGCGAAAACAGCCGCGAATCCTGCTCGGTCTGCGATGAGTGCAGACCCGGATCGTCCGCGACGATCAGGATCAGCCCCCCCACAACACCGATGTAAGCGGAGGACGTGGCGGGATCGGCGGCTACATTCAGCCCAACCTGTTTCATGGCGACGGCCGCCCGCTTGCCGGAGTAGGCGGCGGCAAGCGCGGTCTCCAGCGCCACCTTTTCGTTCGTGGACCATTCGGCGTAGATGGCAAGCTCAAGCTCATCTTTGAATTCAACGACCGCAGGCAGTATCTCGGAACTGGGCGTGCCGGGATAGGCGGTCAGAAACTGGCATCCAGCCTCGACAAGTCCTCGCGCTATTGCCTCGTTCCCGAGCATGACTCGGTATTCGGTTGTGTGCATGTCCATGCTCGGTTCCGCTCCGCAAACTAGTCTGAGCGCCCAGTTTAGGACTTGCAATACGGCCCAAGGTAATGAATTGATGCCCGTATGCCATAACTAGTGGGTCACTAGACGATCTTGCCGAACGCTTGCGGTCCAGACTGTGCCCTATGGAAGATCCTGCGGCGACCTGAAATGGCTGCGTCTTTTGGATATCCGATGCACTAAAGGGCATTGCAGTACCCGAGGGGGGATTACCACAATTCTGGCACCTGCCCAAATCTTGTCGTCTTGGGTATTGAAGCCTAAGTCCGATACGGATCTTTCACGGCCTAAGTACCAGCTCATAAAAAACTGTGAGATGGATGAGGTTCTGGCCGGATACGATGCAAGGCGCCTGACGCGCCGCAGTGCGAGCACTGCAAGCGGCAGGCAACGCAGCAGCGTGCCGGCCAGAGCCGCAGACACTCACAGTTTTTTATGAGCTGGTACTTAAATCAGGTGCGAATCCAGTCGGATCTTATGAGGCTGGGTACGGCCGAGTTAGATATTTACCAAACAGAAAAAAGGAAATTTCCCAATGACTAATAATGAATCGCTCGTGCGCCTTGGCACTGACCTGATGACAGGCCGGATTGCCGTCGTTGATCTGACGCAGACACTCTCGTCTGATTTTCCAGCACTGCAATTGCCGCCGCAGTTCGGCCAAGTCTGGAGCTTCAAGCAGGAAACCATCAGTCATTACGATGAGAAGGGGCCTGGATGGTACTGGAACAACTTTTCCTGCGGCGAGCATAGCGGTACGCATTTCGACGCGCCGGTTCACTGGGTGACTGGTAAAGACTACCCGAACAACACTGTGGATCGCATCGACCCACGCGTCTTCATCGCGCCTGCGGCCGTCGTGGATTGCTCCGCTGAGGTTGCTGCCAATCCCGACTGGCTTCTAACCGTCGAACATCTGCAGGCTTGGGAGAGTCGTCATGGTCGGATACCTGAAGGTGCATGGCTGCTTTTCCGTACCGACTGGTCCAAGCGCCGTATGCCTGACGAGTTCGTCAACATGCGCGAAGACGGCCCGCACACGCCAGGACCCGCGCAGACCACCGTCGAATGGCTTATCAGCGAACGCAAGGTGATCGGTTTTGGCGTAGAAACCATCAACACCGATGCAGGCCAATCGCACAGTTGGCCGATTCCTTATCCCTGCCACCACCTGATGCATGGCGCCAACCGCTATGGCTTGCAATGCCTGACCAATCTTGATCAACTGCCACCCCAGGGCGCGATCGTCATTGCCGCACCGCTGAAGATCAAGAACGGCTCGGGCAGTCCCTTGCGAGTGCTCGCGCTGGTGCCGGTTTGACTACACTGTAGTCCCTCCCACCCAGCGTTCGCGACTGGATTGCGACCGGTAAGTGTTGCCGGAGGCTGGCTTTTCGTCGTTGAGCTCTCCACTTGACGCTACCTTGGCATGGGCGAAATCACGGCAGCCAGCCGCGAACAGGAAGCCGGCATCGAACAAATCAATCACGCCATCACATAGATGTGCGCCGTGACGCGACACAATGCGGCGCTAGTGGAACAAAGCCATTGCGGCGTCGGAATCGATGCAGAAGCAGAAAGACGATCTGGAGCAGGTAGTGAGCGTCTCAAGCAGGATCGCCTGCAGTATGCCACCGCCTTATACCAATCCTCACCCATAACGTGACAGATGAAATCGATGGATTTTTTCGGCTGGCAAGGGAGGAGCAGGGGTTTCGTGGCGCACCGCGCCACGCCTGCGTAACGATCGCCGCTTGCAAGCGGCGATGCGCCTTGCAAGGGCAACGCCGCCCGACGGCTCGGCGCCCCCGGAAAAAGACGCGATTTCATATCACGTTATGGGTGGGGATTGGTATTAGAACTCCGTCCACCCCATGCCAAGGCGCTGGTGACACTGGCAAGAAAAACATTGCGCACGCCGGCCCAAGAAACGACGCTCGTTCAGCAGCCAAAGCATCTTGCAAAGGCCGAACCAATGCGCGACGACGAATGGGAAGAGTTTGAACAGAAGAAATGGCAGGTAAGTGTTCAGAGTCATTCAATGAAGAAAAGCAATGCAATGGATGATTCAAAAAATAAGAAATTGACAACGTGGGGTACCCGGGCCTGCCATCCAGAGGGCAGCGACCGAAGATAAATGACCATGATCCAAAGCCACTCCTTACAGGCAACCCGCGTACATGCGGATGCCATATTCGCTGGCTTGTTTGCCGGATTAACACCGGTGGTGGGTGCGTTGGCCTATTTCAGCACCCAAGATGCTTTCAGCTCCGCTACCTGTTCCGCCACCAGCGGCATGCCCCCGGTCGTTGGCAGCAGCTGGCTCGTGGCATTATTGATTCCCGGCCTGCTCGCGTTCGGCTCGTTCCTGATTTGGCGCTACCGTGCCGGACAAGCATTGGGCGGAATGTATAACGCAGTCGTATCGATGATGTTTGCAGCGCTCATCATGCACTTTGGAGGTGGCTCGGGCGAGGCGCATTTTCCCTTCTTTATCTTCATCTCCCTCCTACTCTATTACCGTCATTGGCAGCCAATTGCTGTGGCTTGTGGGGCAATCTTGGCGCACCATACGGCGTTCTTTGTCTTACAAGACATGGGCATGCCGGTAGTGGTATTTGGCTGCCTCAATAAAAGCACCTTGTTGCTTCATCTCTTGGTGGAATTGGGGCAGAGCATACTATTGGGCTACATTGCGGCGCGCATGGCAGATAGCGAGTACGAGCGCATGGGTGCAGTGGCGCAGCAGCAGTTGTCAGCCAGCGTGTTTCATAACACTATCGAAGGCATCGTCATCACCGATGCCAAAGGACAGATTCTATCGGTAAATCCAGCATTTACCTCCATTACCGGCTATAGCGCAGAGGAAGCGGTTGGCCAAAATCCGCGCATGTTGAAATCAAACCACCATGATCAGACGTTCTATCGCGAGCTATGGCATGCGATCAATACCACCGGTCAGTGGCGGGGCGAACTATGGAACCGGCGCAAGGGCGGTGAAGTATTCCTCGAGATGCAAACGATTCGGCGCATCCATGGTCAGGATGGCAAGGTGCGCTTTGTCGCCATCTTTAATGACATCACCGAACAATGGCGGAAGGATCAACGCATCGAACACCTGGCGTTTCGCGACTCGCTCACCGGGCTCGCCAACCGTGCGTTGCTGGGAGACCGCTTGCGTTACGGCATCGCCCTGTCCGAACGCACGCAGGGTACGTTTGCGGTCTTGGTGATCGACCTGGACCGTTTCAAAAATGTGAATGACAGCTTTGGCCATGATCAGGGCGACGAACTGCTGCGCATGGTCGCGACCCGTCTGCAAATAGTGGCACGAGAAACCGATACCGTGGCCCGGCTCGGCGGCGATGAATTTGTGATAGCCCTGCAAAACCCAGGCCAGGCGGAGGATGTTGCCGCAGTCGGCGCCCGCGTGATCGACACCATCGCCATGCCGATCAAGCTGGGCGGCCTGTCGTTGCGGGTGGGCGCCTCGCTCGGCATCGCCATGTATCCGGGTGATGGGCGAGATGCGATGAGTCTGCTCAAAAGTGCCGACACCGCCATGTATGCGGCCAAAGCCGCTGGCAAGAATACCTACCGCTTTTTCAATTGCGCCATGACCGAGCGCGCGCAAGCGCGCCTGCACCTGGAAATGGACTTGCGCCGCGCCATTGAGCGGGAGGAGCTGGAATTGCATTACCAGTTGCAGATGTGCTTACGCACGGATATGCCGTGTGGGGCCGAAGTGTTGGTGCGCTGGCGCCATCCCGAGCGTGGATTTATCGCGCCGATGGAATTTATTCCTTTGGCGGAGGAAACCGGCTTGATCGGCCCGCTGGGAACATGGGTGCTGGAACAAGCCTGCCGTCAGTTGAGCGTGTGGCGCACGACCGGCACGGGAGTGTCCCGCTTGGCAGTCAATGTGTCGGCCATTCAGTTATGGCCAGGCACATTGTCCAAACAGGTGAGTGAATTACTGACGCGCTATGACTTGCCGGGCAGCACGCTGGAACTGGAACTCACTGAGAGCACCGTGATGAGCGACCCCGACCAAGCTATCGACAGCATGCGTGCGGTGCGCTCACTGGGCGTCAAGATTGCCATCGATGATTTTGGTACGGGCTATTCCAGCTTGTCTTATTTGAAGCGCCTGCCGATCGATACCCTGAAGATTGACCGCTCGTTTGTGATGGAGGCGGACCGCAGCGCGGACGGTGCCGTGATCTGCAGCACCATCATTGGCCTGTGCAAGAATCTGCGGCTCGCGGTGGTGGCCGAAGGCATCGAATCCGCCGCCCAGCTCTCTTACTTGAGGCAACAGAAGTGCACGGTTGGACAAGGCTATTACTTTAGCCGCCCACTGCCGCTAACTGATTTCAATGACTGGCTAGGCGCAAATCCGGTAGCGCACTGCGCAGACTGCGCATGGCGCGATCAGTGCGAAGGACCGGCACCATTAGATACGACAGAGGAAACCTGTTTATAAGATCAAAGCACGAATAAAAACACGCGTTCAAGAGACACATTATTCTAGAAACTGCTTTCCGAGCGCTTCAATCAGGAGAAATGGTGCAACGGAAGACGCATATTGTGTTGCCCCCCTTGCCACCACAAGAGAGACTATGTCGTTGACGGTAATGGAAGAGCCATCAAATCAAGCGCTCCTATTTGCATTGCGAATAGATGGCCAAGCTTGTGGCGAAAAGCTCACGCTTGAACAACTTTATTCAATAGTACAAGAGCATTTGCGCGCTCGTCCTCCCGAGCGGGAAATGGTGATCATGCTCATCAATGCTGTCGGCTATCGGTATGCTGGATATATCAAACCTATGCTATTCCAGGTTCACATGACGACAGCCAATGCGATGAAACGCTATTTTTGCCATGCCTCCCACGGGAGGCTATTTGCCATGTGTTGCCAGCCCAATTCTGGCGAGACAGTGTCGACACTTCTTTCTTTATCCGAACCTTGTCGGGACCACGGCTGCCCGCTGTTGCCTGCGAGCGAGAGGGCATGACAGCCCTTTGCTGCGCCCATGCAATGACGGCGTTGCCCAGACAGGAAGTCAGACATGGAAAGAATGTACCTCATGTTTTCTGCCGAGAAGGATCTCGCGATTCTTATGCAGGCAAAGAAGTCTGGGACGCGGTCTACGCAACTGCTTGTGAGAAATTACAGGATGCCATGGACATCGCTTACCTCACTGGCCAACGACCTGCAGACGTTCGCAAGATGATGATTACCGACATCCGTGACAATGCTCTGCGCGTCCGTCAGGGAAAGACCAAAAAATTCTTGCGAATTGAGTCCTTCAAGGCCAAAAAGCACAAAAACTTCAGTGAAAGAAAACGCGGAATATCGATTATGCATCCAGATGAAACCAGTTTCTTTTTGTATGCCAAAAGAACATTATTTGCCAGTCCAGCAGAAGGCTAATCCAGAGCACTTGCAGAAATCGTCTCCGCAAGTCACCAAGAAAAACGGTATTTTTCGTACGCTGTATGGATACGGGGATTAGCCGAAACCCGCATGGATACTGGCGGAGGCGGTGTCCGTCTCCGCCATGTTTTAGCGCGTCTCATTGCAAATCATCGCAATCGCCAAAACCTTCGCAAAGCCGCATAAAACCTAACCATCTCAGAATTTTCTTGACGCACCACGTCGCACGCGATAGCATCCAAGCACAAACTTAATGGTGGGTTGTTTGGGGGGTAGAAAATGCCGCGTATTGCCAAGGAAATGGGGCCGCTGGACGTCAAGCGCTTGAACGCGCCCGGCTATCACGCCGTTGGCAAGGTTCCCGGCTTAATGCTGCAAATATCGGCAACCGGTACAAAGTCATGGGTACTCCGCGTCAAGGTGGGCGAAAAGCGGCGCGAGATCGGGCTTGGCGCCTATCCCGGCGTAGGCCTGGCCCTGGCACATCAAAAAGCGCAGGAGCTGCGCGACAAGATCACGGCCGGCATTGACCCGGTAGCCGAACGTGTGGCCGCGCGCCAATCCATAGTCCAACAACAAATCGAGGAAAAGGCGCTGGCGTGGACATTCAAACGCTGCGCGGAAGCATATATCAGGGCCAAAGCGCCCGGCTGGCGCAACAAGAAACACGGTCAGCAATGGGAAAACACTCTGGAAACTTACGTCTATCCGAGCATCGGCAACAAGCTGGTAAGCAACATCGACATAAGCGACGTGACCGCCATCATAGAGCCGCATTGGTCCACCAAAAACGAGACGATCAACCGCGTACGCAACCGTATCGAGTTGGTGCTCGACTGGGCGACCGTGCGCAAATACCGCACAGGCGACAATCCGGCGCGCTGGAAAGGCAATATGGACATGCTGCTGGCCAAGCGGTCTATCGTGGCGCCCGTCATTGGCCATCGTGCGCTAGACGCTGCTGAAATATTCGAGTTTATCGAGAAGCTACGCGAAATTGATGGCACCGGTCCGCGCTGCCTGGAATTCGTCATTCTGACCGCGTGCCGATCCGGCGAGGCCCGATTGGCGACATGGGACGAAATCGATTTCACGACGAAGACCTGGAACATTCCCGGGGAGCGCATGAAATCCGGCAGGCCGCACCGCGTGCCGCTTTCAACGCCAGTCATAAAGCTGCTGAACTCGTTGCCGCGACTGGAAGAGGAATCGCTAATTTTCCCCGGCAGAATCGCAGGCAAGCCAATATCCGACATGACAATGACCAAAGTCATGCGCGACATGGGCGTGGATGCTGTGCCGCATGGGTTTAGGGCTACGTTTTCGAGCTGGTGCGCGTCATCGACGGCCTACCCGTCCGAAGTCCGCGAGATGGCGCTGGCGCATGCAATCGGCAACGATACGGTGGCAGCATATCAACGCTCCGACTTGTTCGATAAGCGCCGCCGTCTTATGGTCGACTGGGCGACGTATTGCACGGCGAAGAAGACCGCGGCGCAAGTCGTTGCAATTGGAAAAGGAAGGAAAGTTTAAATACGGGATTTTCCGGTATTTAAATGTGCCGAATTTGGCATATTAACAAACCGGCCCGGCGGTACCGGGAAAGCGGCGGCAAGGGTGCACCAACACCCAAACCGCCTGACCAAAACCCAAACTATCTAGGAGTTTGAATCGTGGCTAACACCAATAATACCCATTTCCGAAACACCGAGCGCGCTCCTCATGAAATCGCCGATCTGCTTCTGGCGTTGCCGGCAGATTTCATGATTAACAAGAAACATCCGGATGAAATCTATCTGATGGCGGATGCCGTCGAAAGGCATGCCGCAAACGCCAAAAACACCCTGCTATCCGGCTTAGAAGCGATTGGCACAACGATGTTTGCCGCTGCTACCAATGAAAACGACGAGTTGGATCGATCAACCATTGCTGACCTGGGGTGCCTGATCCGCCACATCGCCGTCGAAGTGCAGTTTCTCTCCGGCATGGAGGAAGAATGTGCAGGGGTACAGCGCAAAGGTGAATCGTTCACGGCAAAGAAAGGCGGTGCGCAATGAATACCGAACAGTCTACAAACATAACCTTCAAGGGCGACTTCGGCACTACAACCACCGTGCCAGCCGATCAGGCCACAACGTATGCCTTGACGAAAGCGGGTCAGCTCTCCGCGTTATCCAGCCTCATTGCCAGCGCTACAGCCGGCTTTTCTATCGAGATAACCCAAAACGATCTTTTTGCGTTTACAGGACTGGCAGACGAGCTGGCCAATGCAAACACCAAGATGATGGCTGCGCTGATTGAGAATTCCGACAAGAATGCGGAATCGAAGAAAGGCGGCGCATGATGGAATCGAATGAAATTCAAGACGTACTGAGCGAGCAAATGGACAAAATCCGGGATGTCCAATGCCTGCTCACTGCAATCTCTAAATTTGATCCCGGTGGCAACGAGAGCCGGCTTGCAGACATGGCCGAAAAGCAGTTGGACGCCATCCGCGACGCACTGGAAGCGCTTGAAGTTCGACACTGGATTGAAGTTCGAAACTGATCAGTTTATCCATGCCTACCGCGACGGCGGGAAAACCGGGCTCCCTTACCCGGCTGGCATGGGTTCCGATTTAAGGGGCGTAAGGGGCATAACAATGACAACACTATTTGATGCAGATTTATCCGCCCGTGAATTTGGCGGCGCAAAACTTCACGTCAGCACTTTTTTCATCTGGCTAAAGGAAAAAGGACTGCACCTTAATTCGATTCCACTATTATCGAATCATGAATTTGTACAAGTTGAAGCGCTATTGTGCTGCATTGGAGGGGCCGCGGTTGCCGATCTGACGCTAGAGCAAGCGAGCAAAATTGTCGCAAATGACAAGGCACTTCGGGCAAGCTTCGTAGGGCGAGGAACGAGTGATGAGACAAGAGCAATGCTTGCAGAAAAGTTGGCGAGATTTGATGCCGGAGAAGAAGAAATTCTAATCGGCGCAAATCCCGCTATCAGCGGCTCAGCACATCAAAAATGGCGAGACTTGATTTCTCGTGCAGTTGACGACGGTGAGCTTGTGTTACTTGACCACGCTTCGAGTTTGCCAATTCAAGGCCTGACCAAAACCATAGCAGCATCTGAGGCGACGCCAAACGCAGCGCCGGATAAATCAGAATCGAGTGAAAAACCATGGGTGGCGAGGAACCCCGGCGACCCGGAACCAGAGCAATCGTGGTACACGCCAGCCCGCTATTTTGCGAGAAAACTTGTGCTGGAAGATTCAACGCTACTGCTCAAGAGAGATCAGCTTGCAGGCAAAGTATCGGACTCAATGTTCGCAGTCGGCATCAAGAAAAGAGGCGGAAAAAAGAAACTTGACCCTGCCACAGTTAAAAAAGCGTTTTCCAACGTCACCCTCGCCTAAAAACTCTCAAACTTTCAGCGAAAGTTTTAACGCAAATCAGGCCAAACGCAAGTAACGGCGCGGGTTTCGTCAAACTTTCGCGCTCCCTTGTAAGCGTTTAACGCGCTTTCAAAATTCACCCCATCGCATAAGAAATCAATGCGCTTCAAGGGGTAGCATCCAGCCACCCCGGCGCAATGAGGAAATGCGCAAGGGGTTTCAATGAAGCGTGTCTACAGAATCAGCGACCTGGCAACCACGCCAGAAAAACCGGGCAAGCTGCCCGTCTCTCCTGCAACAATTTGGCGCTGGGTCAAAGCCGGCACATTCCCTGCACCTTTCAAGCTTGGCCCGAATACAACCGTTTTTGATGCCGAGCAAGTCGAGCAATTTCTAGCGCAACGCGCAGGGTGTCATCAATGATGGCCTCACCAAAAACAAAAGCCGCCGGGCTGGACACTCGGGCGGCTCTTGAAAATACACTGCACCCAAATCATACCACCGACAGCCACGAAAAAGAATTCGCCACGCTGCGCGCCAAGTTTGCATTGGCCGGCCACGTGCTGAGCCGTAGCAATCCAACGGACGGACACGCCGTCTATTTTTCAACTCGCTGGGGTATGTGCCGTGAGTTCCGCGACCTGATCGCCGTTGCTACCTTTCTTGAACAGATCGGCGGTGCAGCATGAACGCACTGCAACCACTCAGCGAATTGGCGGCACGCGGCATGCAACCGGTGCGCCGCGAAGTGTGGCTTGGTCTTGGTATTAAGCCGCCGAAGCGCAATGCGATCGCGATCGACCCTAGCCACTTGCCCACGGATGCCGATTGCACGGCTGTAGCAGGCCTGGACGTGATCCTTTGCGTTCACGGCTACTCAACTGCCTACGGCGTGTTGCGGCGCCTCTGCGGCTCGATTTATCAGGCACGGCCGCGCCGGCTGCAACTGATCGACCTGGATTACCAGCGTATCGCCTTTTTGAAACTGGGAGGCCACGCATGCTGACAGATGCGCCGTTCAAAGCAGAAACAGCGGATCCGGCCGTCATCGAGGCTAGGCAGTTCGCCAAGCAAGCACAACCGACGTGGCCGAAACTGCGACCTATCGAAAGCGAATTGCTGCCGGTGCCTGCATTTTCAGAGGCGCTGCTCCCCAAAAGCCTGTGCGACTTCGTGCTGGATGAGGCCGACCGCATGCCATGCCCACCAGACTACATCGCGGCAGCTCTCATCGTCGCACTCGGTGCGCTCATCGGCGCAAGCTGCGCAGTCAAACCGAAGCGGCGCGATGATTCTTGGCTGGTGACCGCGAATCTATGGGGTGGCGTGGTCGGCGAGCCGAGCGCAAAGAAAAGCCCGGCGATAAGCGTCGCAATGAAAAATCTTGATCGGCTGGAAGCGATCGAAGCCGAAAAACTGGAAGCCAAGAAGGCGGTCTATATTGCCGAGATGGCGGCACACAAGGCGCACGAATCGGCGGTTTTGGCAGCAATGAAAAAGGCCGCATCAAGCAAATCAGACGCCGAAGAGCGAGGCGATAGGATGGAAGCGGCCAAGCATGATATGGCAGCGCTGCAAGAGCCGGAAGAACCCTATCAGCGTCGATTCAAAACCAATGATGGCACCGTCGAAAAGCTGGGCGACTTGCTGGTGACGAACCCTATCGGCCTGCTGGTCTTGCGTGATGAATTGATCGGCCTGCTATCGAGCTGGGACAAGGAAGGCCGCGAGGGAGATAGGGCGTTTTATCTCGAATCGTGGAACGGCACCGCGAGTTTCAATATCGACCGTATATCACGCGGTAGTCTGTTCGTGCCGAATCTTTGTCTCTCGGTATTTGGCGGCATTCAACCTGACTTACTCGAAAAGTATTTGTCCGGGATCGTCAATTCGTTCGACAACGATGGCCGCATTCAGCGCTTTCAAGTTCTGGTCTTTCCAGACTCAACGGCATGGGCATGGCGCGACCGCATACCGGCCAAAGATCCACGAACCACCGTGCGCAACATCTTCAACCGCTTGGCGGACTTTGATCCAGTCATGGACGGCGCCAAGCCTGCCGATGAATTCGTAAAACTGCCGCATTTCAGCTTTGACGACGCGGCGCAGGAAATTTTCATCGAATGGTGTCAAGAGTTGAACGGCGCGCGCATCGCCAACGAAGGCAACCCGCTGATACGTCAACACCTGGCGAAGTACGAAAAGCTGTTTTGCTCACTCGCCTTGATATTCCACTTGGCAGAAGGCCAGATTGGCGACATAAGCGCCGATAGCGCACTCAGGGCGGCAGCATATTGCGAATACCTGGAAGGCCACGCACGGCGCATTTACGGGCTTGTGGAGGCTGCAAAGGTCACTGCTGCGCAAACGCTTGGCCGGCGTCTATCCGAAGGCAAGATGCAAGACGGATTCACGGCGCGAGATGTGCGGCGCAAGCGATGGTCTGGACTCGGTACAGCGTCGCAGGTAGAGGCCGCGCTCGACATCCTTGAAGACTTCGGATGGCTGCAAGGATTTGAAACCGGCGGCAGTGAAGGCGGCAGGCCGACGACTACCTACTTCATCAATCCGGCTGTTTTACCCGGTACGAAAGGGGGCAAGTGATGGCGAACTGGATAGCCCGTGCAAATGCTCAATTTTCACAAAATAGCCAAACCCCTGCTGCCAAAACTGCCAAAACCCCCATTTCGGCAGTTTCGGCAGCATGTCCCCCGCCTGTTTCTGAAAAATCAGATATGGGTTTCGGCGGTTTTGGCAGCACATCCCATGCGCCTTTTACAAAAAACAATGATTTGGAAATCTGGGGCCCGTTCACCCCGTATTGCTGCCCCATATCGCCGGAACTGGTCACCGAACTGCACCGGCTCATTGCGCAATACGCCGCCCTGTATCGCCTGGCCGATGACGCAACAGCGCGAATCATCGAAGCAGCGAAGCGCATGCCGGCGGCAAGCGTTCCAGAATCAATCGCGTTCTTTCAAAATTCAATCAAGGAAAAATCATGAGCAATAAACAAGCAGTCGTCAGAGTCACCGAAGACCAAACCGAGAACTCCGGGTTTTGCCTGCACCAGGCGCTGGCATGGGTTCAGAAGTGCTTCATCATCGGCGCCGCAGAAATGGCGGCCGTCGACGACGTGGCAGCCGCAAACGTCAAGCGCATGGTTGCCAGCGGCGAGGCACATATCGAGGCCCGGATGGACCTGTCGCAGAACACGTGCGCGTTCGTCTTCTGCATGGACAGCGGCGGCGAGAACGCCCGAGAGCTGCGACTGTTCACGCAGTGCTTCGCGCCTGATCCGCTGGTTCATTAATCGCGGCGGAACAATTTTCAAAGGATTGAATTACATGAATAAAAATGTTATGCTCCCCTTCATAGTTTTGTTCGAGATGAACAAAGCCCCTACCAAAAACGCTCGAGATGCGCGTCGCTGTGTAGTCAAGGAAGGCTTTCACAAGCCTAGTTTTACTTTGCCTAACAGGATTCGCAAATGATTGAGCGCCTCAGTCCCCTTCTCGCTTTTAAAGCCGCTTCGGTGGCAGCCTCTGGAACCTTCACCGGCTTCGCTTCGACCTTCAACGGACCGCCAGACAGTTACGGCGACATCATTGCGCCTGGCGCATTCACAGCGACGATTGCCGAGCACACGAAAAACGGCACTGCCCCTGCAATGCTATGGGCTCATGACCAATCCGAACCGGTAGGCCGATGGACTGAAGTCAAGCAAACGGCAAGCGGGCTCGAAGTCGCCGGCAAGTTGACGCTGGAGACGCGGCGCGGCGCTGAATCATATGCACTGATGAAAGACGGCGCATTGTCGCTTTCGATCGGGTATCGAATCCCGAAAGGCGGCGCAACGTATCAAAGCGACGGCACCACGGTACTCAAGCAAATCAACTTGCATGAAGTGTCACTTGTCGCATTGCCCGCCAATCCTGCGGCGCAAATCACATCTGTCAAATCCACCCGCCCTACCAACATCCGCGACCTTGAGACGGGGTTACGGGAACTTGGCTTCAGCATTCGTGAGGCGAAGTGCATCGCGTCAAAGGGCTGGGCGGCACTGGCAGGCGATCAGCAAGACGAAGAACTCAATCAAGTAGCGGCGCTGCTCTCTACGGCAGCAAAGCAATTCAGCAAATAACGTAAAGGAATAATCATGAAGAAGAATCGGATTCTCAGCACTTTGTTTTTCGCCACCATCGCACTGGTTTGCGGCATGGCCTATGCGTTCGACCCGGCGGCATCGGCAAGTTACCTGCAGTCTCTCGCAAGCGCCGACGAGCTCGGATTGGCCGGCATGTCCATGCTTTGCTTCGGCAACACGGAAATGCAAACGGCCGTCAAGGAAGCCCTGGCCGAACTGACCAAGTCCGTCGGTGGCCGAGTCGAATCTCTTGAAACCCAGCTCAAGGCGTATCAAACGCAAATTGACGATATTGAGATGAAAGCGAATCGTCAGGGCTTGGGCCTGGGTGGCAGCAGCAAGAGCGCGGAGCAGCCCGAGGAATACCGCAAGGCACTGTCAACGCTGGTCCGCACCGGTGACGATACCGCGCTCAAGAGCATGTCGGTCGGCTCGGATCCTGACGGCGGCTATGTGGTGATCCCGGCGCGTTCGCAGGGCATGACGCAAAAGATCTTCGACGCCAGCCCGATGCGCCGCCTTGCTCGCGTGGAGACCATCACGACCGGCGATGCATGGGAAGAACCTATCGATGCGGACGACATTGGCGCTGAGTGGGTTGGAGAGAGTCAGGGCCGCCCGGAGACGGACACCGCACAGCTCGGCATGCTGCGCGTGCCAGTGCATGAGACCTACGCCCTGCAGCCAGTCACTCAGCGCCTGATTGATGATGCCTCTATCGATGTCGGTGCATGGGTTGAAGGCAAGATCAGCGACAAGTTCGCCCGTCAGGAAGGCACCGCTTTCACTCTCGGCGATGGTGTCGCGAAGCCTCGCGGGTTCCTGACCTATACCACTGACACGGCCAGCGATGCTACTCGCGCATGGTCAACTATCCAGCATCTCATGAGCGGCGCGGCAACGGCCGTAACTGCCGACGCGCTGCGGGATCTGGTCTGGGGTTTGCGCGCACCATACCGCACTGGCGCGGCCTGGCTGATGAACTCCAATAGTGCGAATGCGATCGACAAGCTGAAAGACGGGAATGGCAACTACCTGTGGCGCGACAGCTCGGCAGCCGGCGTACCGCCTTCCCTGTTGGGCTACCCGGTCGAGTTCAGCGAGGATATGCCGGACATCGCGGCCGGTACATTCTCCATCGCCCTGGCCAACTGGAAGCGCGCCTATGTGATTGCCGATAAGCTCGGCATCCGCGTCCTGCGCGATCCGTTCAGCAGCAAGCCCAAGGTACTGATCTACGCCTACAAGCGCGTTGGCGGTGGCTTGGCAAATAGCGAGGCAATCAAGTTGATGAAGATCGGCGCTTAAGTTTTGATGACGTTAGCCGGTTCGTGGTCTCGGGTTGACTTTCGCCCCAAACACCGGCAGCCGGTGACCGCTCAGACGTGCGGTGCACCGGCACCCTTACATGAGGACAGCACATGCAAGCCATAGCAGATCGACTCGATCAACACCGCGCCGCAGTGCGCGCCGAATGCGCCAAGCGCGGCATTAAGATCAAGCGGCAAGGCAACGTATTCCGGCTCTTATCGCCGGACTGCGACATGGCGACTGTCGATTTGAGTTGGATTCGTTTGGAAGACTTGGCACCAGACCGGGGCGCCAGCCATCTCTGACGCGCCTGAAACTGGGGACCGGCGCATCCACTTCTGCACACACCCGCGAAATGAAAATATTTTTCGTGGCGCCAGGGCATAGGCAAATCTCCACAGCCTTTCACCACAGGACCGACTGGCCAGCCAAAAAAACGCACGGCCAAAATGGAAAAATCAGTTTCTAAGGACACAATATGCCAGGTCGACCACGAAAGCCAACAAATCTGAAATCCATTTCCGGCACGATTCGTCCGCATCGGGAACGTGATCAACAGCCAGCCGTCATCCCACCCATGGAGCAGGTGCCGCCGGCGCCGGATTGGCTGCCGAACGCATATGCAGTGAAGGAATGGCGCCGCCTCGCTGCGATCCTGACCGCGAACAGGCTGCTGACCGAGGGCATGACCTCCGCGCTCGGCATGTTGTGTGCGCTGCATGGAAGGCTGGTGCAGATTTGGGCTGCCGGCGCGACGCCGCAAGGTTCAATGATTGCTATATATCGCTCGATGGCGAACGACTTCGGATTGCCGCCGGTCGCTCTTGGGAAAATGCGGCCGGGCGGCGGGGAACCTGCGGGCAATCGGTTCTCGAACAACGGCCGGCGGACGAAGTAATTTCCACGCAGTGAGGATAGAAAAACGGTTCATTGATTCCCGAAGGCGAGCGCCCGGATGCTTGATGGCTGGTGCATCACCGCGTCTTACCTAAGCGCAAATTCTACGGCGGGTTGTTTGGGGGGTAGGTCGATTTTCTGACGTATTTCATAGGGGGATTGGCGGAGGCGGTGAGATTCGAACTCAC
>SXGU01053029.1_pt1 | contig 17878 bp, 18 predicted proteins | sample 3174531 | NCBI WGS metagenome assembly SXGU01 (sample SAMN11356863, study PRJNA531348) | freshwater metagenome | isolation source: freshwater sample F1-140 | place: China: Fuxian Lake, Yuxi | collected 2017-12-25 | reverse complement strand
GCGCATCGGCTTCGGCTCCAAGGCGGTGGTAACGGGCGATGTCACACAGATCGACCTGCAACGCGGGCAAAAAAGCGGCCTGATAGAGGCCGCCGAAGTGCTCTCCGAGGTGCGCGGCATTGCATTTACTCACTTCAAAAACGACGATGTAGTGCGACACCCGCTGGTGGCGCGCATCATCGATGCCTACGACGCACACAAGGCGACGGGGAAACCATGACACGCTCGCTTGAGCTCGCAATCCAGATTGCCAACCGCACCGACGGCATCCCGACACGAGCACAACTACGCCGCTGGGCCAAGGCCGCCCAACAGGACGAGATGGCACTGACCTTACGCATTACCGATGCGACCGAAGCGCAACAACTTAACCGCGACTATCGCGGCAAGGATTACGCCACCAATGTCCTCACCTTCGTTTACGACACCTCACCCGCCAACGGTGATGTCGTCCTCTGTGCGCCCGTTGTCGCCCGTGAGGCCGCCGAACAAGGCAAGAGCCTCGAGGCTCACTATGCACACCTAGTCATCCATGGAGTCTTGCACCTGCAAGGCTACGATCACGAACATAAAAGTGAGGCTATAACCATGGAGTCAGTGGAACGCTTTATTATGCAACATCTGGGCTATCCAGACCCCTACGAAAATGGAAGACGACAGTCAAAAACCTAGCCTGCTACAGACCCTGACGGCTTGGCTCACGCCCGAGCCGGACACCCGCGACGAACTGCTCGGTCTGCTACATGCAGCCTATAACAACAACCTGCTGGATGCCGATGCGCTATCCATGATCGAAGGGGTCATGCAGGTCTCCGAGAAGCAGGTGCGCGAGATCATGATCCCGCGAGCGCAAATGGATGTCATCGACATCAACGATTCGCGCGAAACAATCCTCCCCTTCGTCATCGAGACCGCCCATTCGCGTTTCCCTGCCGTCGATGGCGACCGCGACACCGTGATCGGCATCCTGCTCGCCAAGGATCTGCTTCGCCTCTATACGGATAAAGAGATCGATCTACGCGACACCCTGCGTCCGGTCGTTTTTGTGCCCGAATCCAAGCGACTCAATGTCCTGTTACGCGAATTCCGCGCCTCGCGTAATCACATCGCCATCGTGGTCGATGAATACGGCGGTATAGCGGGCCTGGTCACCATCGAAGATGTGCTGGAACAGATCGTCGGCGACATCGAAGACGAATACGACTACGACGAAGACGCCGACAACATCATTGCCGAACACGCCAATATCTGGCGCGTCAAGGCACAGACCGAAATCGCCGACCTCAACACGACCCTCGGCACGCACTTCAACGACAGCGAATACGACACCGTGGGCGGCCTTGTTTCCCATGCCTTCGGCCGCCTGCCCAAGCGCGGCGAGCAGATCGAAATCGAAGGCGTACGCTTCCATGTCCTCAGTGCTGACAGCCGCAGAATACACACCCTGCGCGTAGAGTGGCCACTCACTTAGCAGGGAATTGTGTCCGCCGTAAGTAGGCCTTGCCAATTACTGGCCTAGGGGTTATTTTCAACCCATTCAATGTCTAATGGCCCTCAAAGATGATCCCTGCTTGGCTAACCTTCCTCACCGCCCAAGGCGCGCAGACGGACGCGCAAGGCGCCCTCCATTTTGGCTCTGTGGCCGAAGAGGGGGTAGCGGCGAATCGCGGCTTGGTCCTTGCGGATCTGTCCCATTTCGGCCTGATCGCCTTCAACGGCGAAGACACCCTGGCCTTCCTGCAAGGCCAGATCACCAATGACTTGCGTGACCAAGGACTGCATCAGGCCGTTTTCGCCGGTTATTGCAATGCCAAGGGACGCTTACAGGCCAATTTTCTGGTCCTGCGCCAGGCCGATGACTATCTGTTACTGCTCCCGGACAGCCTGCGCGAGACACTGCAAAAACGCCTCTCCATGTTTATCTTGCGCAGCAAGACCCGAGCACGGGATGCCAGTGCCGAATGGGTGCGTCTGGGGCTATCCGGCCCGGGGGCGCGCGCCTTGCTGACCCGCGCATGGGGTAATGCCCCTACCGCCGGACTGGGCGTCTTGCAACACAGCGACGGTCTGGCCATCGGACTGGCCGAGGAACGCTTCGACCTCTTGGTCCGCCCGGAGGCCGCGCCCACCCTCTGGCACACCCTCTGCGCCGAGGCGCGACCCATCGGCCACACGGCCTGGGATGCCTTGCTGGTCAATGCCGGCATCCCCACCCTCCTGCCAGCGACCTTCGAGGCCTTTACACCCCAAATGGTCAACATGGAGGTCCTGCACGGGGTCAGTTTCAACAAGGGCTGTTATCCTGGGCAGGAGGTCGTCGCTCGTACGCAATACCTCGGAAAGGTCAAGCGACGCATGTTTCTCGCCCATGTCGACTCAGTTGCTGCACCCGGCACCCATCTGTTTAGTAGTGCCGTTCCGGATCAGGGTTGCGGCACGATCGTCAATGTAGCGCCGACAGCCGCCGGGGGCTACGATTGTCTCGCCGTCGTGCGACTGGATGCCTGGGAGTCCGGCAACATCCACCTCGGTGACCGCCAGGGCCCGCTCCTGAGCGCCCGTCCACAACCCTATACGCTTCCGGAGTAAAGCCCCATGACCGTCCCTGGCGAACGCCGCACCCAGATCCTGCAGGCCTTGGCCGCAATGCTTGAAGCCCCTGAGGCCGAGAAGGTCACCACCGCGGCCCTGGCCGCACGCCTGCAGTGCTCCGAGGCCGCGCTCTACCGCCACTTCGCCAGCAAGGCCCGAATGTACGAAGGCCTGATCGAATTCATCGAATCCACCCTATTCTCACTCATCACCCGCATTGGTACGGAAGAACGTCAGGGGCTCATCCAGGCGCGCAGCATCGTCCAACTCCTGCTTGGCTTTGCCGAACGCAACCGGGGTATGACCCGCGTCCTCACCGGCGAGGCGCTGGTGCACGAAAACGAACGCCTGATGACGCGCATGAACCAGATGTTCGATCGCCTTGAGGCCACCCTCAAGCAAGCGCTGCGCATTGCCGCCTCTCAGGGCAGCCTGCCCGCCAGCCTGGACAGTGCGGCTGCCGCCAACCTACTCATGGCTTGGGTACTGGGCCGCTGGCAGCAATTCACACGCAGCGGATTCCGCCAGTCACCGCTCACCGCGTGGGAAGCCCAGTGGCAGATTGTCGGTCGCGGCCTGATCCAACCGGCCGCCTGATCATCCTCAACCGGCCGTCAGCCGCCGCAGACCGGACAGTTGAGGTCGCGCCGAATGCGCACCTCGCGCCACTCAGCATCGAGAGCATTGAACAACACGAGCCGGCCGGATAACGGTGTGCCGATCCCCATCAGAACCTTTAACGCCTCGGCCGCTTGCACACTCCCGATGATGCCCACCAGCGGCGCAAATACGCCAAACTCGGAACACCGCATCGCCTCGTCTTCGCCACCTTCCGGAAAAAGGCAGGCGTAGCAGGGGGCCTCGCCATCGCCTGGGGTTGCAAAGACACTAACCTGGCCATCAAAACGCACCGCCGCACCGGACACCAGGGGTCGAACTTCCGCCACACAGGCACGGTTAATGGCGTAGCGGGTCTGAAAATTATCGGTGCAATCGAGAACCACATCGGCCTCTGCGACCCGTTCCAGCAAGGCCGACCCGGAGAGCCGCTGCGGAATGACCTCAACTTCGATCTCCGGATTCATGGCCCGCAAACGCTGCGCCGCAGATTCGGCCTTGTTAGTTCCCAGACTAGCTTGAGCATGCACAATCTGGCGCTGCAGATTGGTGAGGTCAACCGTATCGTCGTCCGCAATCAGGAGCCGACCAACGCCCGAGGCGGCCAAATACAGTGCAACAGGCGAGCCCAAACCGCCCGCACCGACGATCAGCGCCGTCGCTGCCTGAAGACGCTTCTGACCTGCGATACCTATCTCATTAAGGAGCAGATGGCGCGAATAACGCAGCAAGCGCGTATCACTCAAGCCATCGCTTAACCCATCGCCCAGAGAGACCTCTGCCCGACAGGTCGGGCTATCGGTATTGTCGCCACTCATCTTTGGGCGTGTCGTCGTGGTCGCCGTGTGGTCGCTTGCCCCAGCCCTCAACATGGGCTTGATAATTCTTGGTCTGCGCATCAGGTACGCGCAAGCTTTCCCGCTGAACACGCTCGACGTAGTAAATGAGGGCGCGCTTGAGCTTTAGCAACAGCGAGGTGCCAAGATGAAAACCTTGCGCCACCAAACCGGCCTCCAGGGCTTGTAGCGTGTATTCCTGTATGCAGTATCGCACCTCAATACCCAGAGGACCACACACACGAGCCGTCAGGTGGGGCAGACCTTCCAGCAAGGGCAAGGCCCGCTCGACCTGGTCAGGAGGTGTGGCATGGAAAATAATCTCGCGGCGTTTCTGGATATAGCAGGGGGTCGGCATCGCATCACCGGTCAGAATGGGCTCACGGGCGCAAAAGGCTCAGGCCCTTGAGCAGGGTGATTGCCTGAACGAACTGCAAGTCCTTGGTCGAGGCCATCGTGTCTTCAGGCCGTGCCATGCTCGCCTCATCCGGAGCCGGTTTATCCACCGATTTATCTGTTGGTTTATCTGTCGCTTTGGGCTTTGCCGGCTTGCCAGCCGGTTTACCCTCGCCCGCCAGATGATGCTCAAGATCGGCCTCGCGCACTTCGCTCCGACCGTTCGTCTCGCTACTGATCTTGCCCTCTTCGACCACGATATCCGGCTCGATCCCCTTGGCCTGGATAGAACGGCCATTCGGGGTGTAGTAACGCGAAGTCGTCAACTTGATTGCTGTCCCATTATTCAGGGGCAAGACCGTTTGCACCGAGCCCTTACCAAAGGTCTGGGTGCCCATGATCACGGCGCGCTTGTGATCCTGCAAGGCCCCCGCCACGATTTCAGAAGCCGATGCAGAGCCCCCATTGACCAGCACCACGATAGGCAAGGTGCGCGCCCAAGCCGGGAGCGTCTTCAGGTAATCCGACTCCCCAGAACGCAAGTAATCTTCACGAGCATTAACTAGGCGCATCTTGGCGTCCTCGGTTCGCCCGTCGGTATAGACCACCAGATCCTTCGGCTTAAGGAAAGCCCCGGCCACGCCCACAGCGGCATTGAGCAGGCCACCCGGATCATTGCGCAGATCCAGCACCAGGCCCTTCAACGGCGCTTTGTTCTGTGCCTCAAGGTCCTTCAAGGCCGCGACCAGGTTTTCGCCCGTACGCTCCTGGAACTGGGTGATGCGCACATAACCAAAACCGGGCTCAGGCAGCTTATGCTTAACGCTCTTGATCTTGATTACAGCTCGGGTGATGGTCATCACCAGCGGCTTGCTTTGACCTTTGCGTAACACCGTCAGGACGATGTCAGACCCCACCTTGCCACGCATACGCTTGACCGCATCGTTGAGGGACATCCCCTTTACCGGCGTATCGTCGAGCTTGATGATAAGGTCACCCGACTTGATGCCGACCCGATAGGCGGGCGTATCTTCAATCGGGGACACAACCTTGATAAAGCCGTCTTCCATGCCGACCTCAATGCCAAGGCCGCCAAATTCGCCTTGGGTATCAATCTGCATACCCTTGTAGGCCTCGGCATCCAAATACGCAGAGTGCGGATCAAGGCCCGATAACATACCGTTGATGGCCTCGGTGATGAGCTTCTTGTCCTCAACCGGCTCGACATAGTCGTTCTTGATACGACCAAAGATCTCGGTAAAGGCACGCAAGTCCTCAATGGGCAACGGATCCTGTCCGCGTATCGCCTGGGCCGGATAATTCAGGGCGACCGCACCACCTGCGAGCACGCCGACCAAGACGAGTCCCAACGATTTCAATTTACCCGACATACCCATGGCCCCTTGATAGCCCGCACTTACAGATTAACGGCCCCCAGATTTGGCCACCGATCCACCCACCCAACTCAGGGGATCAAATGGTCTGCTCTGATGGCGCAATTCAAAATAGAGGCCCGGTCGTTCATGCCCACCGGTGTTACCTACGCTGGCAATCACATCGCCCGCCCGCACGGCCTCACCCGGTTGTTTATACAGACTTTCGTTATTGCTGTACAGGCTCAGGTAATCTTCGCCATGGTCCAAAATGATCAGGTTACCAAAGCCGCGCAACCAGTCCGCAAAAACCACTCGACCTGTCGCCACCGCATGCACGGCTTGCCCTGCAGCCGACTGAATGAACAACCCCTTCCAGGCCGGGCCTCCTCCCTCGCGTGCGCTGCCAAACCGGGCCACGATCTCGCCTGACAGCGGCAGAGCCAAACGACCTCGCAAAAGGGTAAAACCCAAGTTAGCCAAGCGCGCATCGGCCACCGACCCGACTATCTGCCCTGAAGACGACTTGCCTGCTGAAGGTTTTCCAGGCTGCGCCGCTGCGCTGCGTGCACGCAACTTGATCAACTGCTGAACTAGGCGGGTTAAGCGCTGCTCATCACGCACCAGGGTACCGATCTCCTTCTTTTGCGCGCGAATCTGTTCAGACAGACGCGCCAGCATCGACTGCCGCGTCTGGCGTTCCGTTTCGAGCTTTTTCTTCTCGTCCATCTGTCCGGAACGCAGCGTGGCCAGGTGTTTCTTGCTCTCGTTGACCTTGTCCTCCAGCGCTGCCAGCTGATGCAGAGTCTGGCCATGGACGCGAATCAAGTCCGCACGCGCACGCGCCACATAACCCGCATAGCCCAATTGTCGGGCCACCGCCGCCGGGTTTTCGCCGTTCAGCGCCAGCCGGGCGGCATCACTTCCCCCGCGCTCATAGCGTTGGCGCACCAACAGGGCCAAACGCTCCTGTTGCTCTTCAACCTGAGCCTTGACGAGACGGATGCGCACATCAAGCCGATTAAGCTCGCGACCCTGTGCCACCACCTGAAAATCCAGATCACGCAAGCTGCGCTGCACATTGGAAATATTGCGCTCGGAATCGCGTAAGGCATCGGCCGCCTCATTGCGATCCGTCGTCGCCTGCTCAACCTCACGACGCAATTGCTCAATACGATCACGCAGCGCATTCAGTTCCTGGCGCTTCTCGCCGGCCCTGTCAGTTAGCTTCTCCGTGGCCGCACCGGCCAATCCGACCAGTTGCGCCCAACACAGCAGACCAATCAGGGCGTACCAACGCACTCAGCACGCGCCCGGCTGTGGTTTATCAAAGTGAATCAAGGAATGCCCGCCCATCTCGGCCGGTTGCGTGAGGCCCATCAGGTGCAGCAAGGTCGGTGCCACATCCTCAAGCGCCCCCGTATCGCCCACCGTAGCCGGGCGACCGATATAAACAAAGGGCACCAGATTGATGGTGTGTGCCGTATGCGGTTGCCCCGTTGCCGGATCCATCATCTGCTCAGCATTCCCGTGATCGGCAATGATCAGCGTCTCGCCGCCATTATTACGCATGGCCTCAACGGCGCGCCCCAGCGCGATATCCACTGCCTCAACCGCCTTTTTGGCAGCCTCAAAATCCCCGGAGTGGCCCACCATATCGGCATTAGCGTAGTTGCAGATAATGGCCTGATATTGGCGGCTCTCGATAGCCGCCACCAATTTATCTGTCAACTCGCTCGCGTTCATCTCGGGCTGCAGGTCGTAAGTCGCCACATCCGGTGACTTCACCAAAATCCGATCTTCGCCCGAATACACGGTCTCCTCACCCCCATTAAAGAAATAGGTGACATGAGCGTATTTCTCGGTCTCGGCAATGCGCAGTTGATGCAGCCCCAGTCGAGAGACATATTCACCAAACCCATTGCGTACCTTGGTCGGCGGAAACACAACCTCCACATTGAAGTTCACCTGATACTGAGTGAGCGTGCAGTAGTGCGACAGTTTAGGCACCCGTTCGCGGGTGAACCCGTCGAACGCCACCTCGGTGAAGGCACGCGTAATCTCGCGCGCCCGATCTGCGCGGAAATTCATAAAAATCACGGCATCGCCATCTTCCATGCGCACAGGCTTCTCCCCCGACGGGCAAATGGCTGTGGTCTTGACAAACTCATCTGTTTCACCACGCGCGTAGGCCGCCGCCAGACCCGCCTCAGCAGTTTCAGCCTGGAACTCGGCGCGACCCTGCGCCAAGAGATCGTAGGCCTTCTCAACCCGCGCCCAGCGCTTGTCCCGATCCATGGCGTAATAGCGACCGCACAGACTAACAATGCGCCCCACGCCAAGCCCATCGAGACGCTCCTGCATGGATCGCAAATAACCCTCGGCGCTCTTGGGTGGTGTATCCCTTCCATCCAGGAAGGCGTGAACATAAACCTTGGTCACCCCTTGGCGCGCCGCCATCAAGGCCATGGCATGGATATGACCTTCATCGCTATGCACGCCGCCATCGGACAAGAGGCCCATGATGTGTAACGCAGCACCGCTGGCCCTGAGGTCGTTCAAGGCATTTTCCAGCACATGGTTGTGGAAGAAATATCCGGCGCGAATGGACAGTTCAATGCGGCTGTAATCCTGGTACACCACACGCCCGGCACCAATATTGAGATGCCCCACCTCGGAGTTACCCATCTGACCACGCGGCAGCCCCACAGCGGCCTCTGATGCATGGATCAGCGTGTGTGGGCAATTCTTCCAATAGTGATCAAAATGGGGCTTGTGAGCGGCATCAACGGCGTTGAACTCGGGGTTGTCGCTAATCCCGAAGCCATCCAGGATGATCAAAAGTACAGGGGTTACGGAAGGTGCCATGTCATCTTTAGCCTCTCTATGAGGCGGGTATCTAAAACTGCCCTCCATTTTAAGCGATTTGCGCCCCGCTTGCCGGTAAAGGGATATTGCCGTATGGTTACATCAGAATGTAGCGATCTTACAGGAATCTTAGAGGAAATTCGCATGGACAAACAACAAGGTCAGATCATCGACACCGACGAGCACATTGAGCAAGCCTCGCGCGCCATGAAGGCCATGTCGCACCCATTGCGCCTTAAAATCCTTTGCATCTTGGGCAACAAGGAGATCAGCGTTCAGGAAATCGTCGACAATGTCGGCACCTCGCAGAGCAACATCTCCCAGCATCTGGCCATCCTGCGCGACAAGGGTGTCCTACGCACCCGCAAGGATGCCAACCGCGTCTTCTACCGCATCAGCGACGGCCGCACCCTGAGCCTCATCAGCATGATGCGAGATGTATTCTGTGGATTTGCCAAATAGGGTTTGCCAAACGCATACGCCCAAGCTATAAACTACGCCACAGAGCTTCATAAGCCCCTCTTATTTTGCTATAATTAATCTCTAATATACTCCCCCATCCTTTGACCGGGGAGGTGCCTCGCACGGGCCCTATAGCCCATATTTGTCTGGAGACATTATGCGCAACATGTGGCCGACCATCCTTCTCCTTGCAGCCTGGCCTCTTGGACAGGCCGGTGCCGAAACGCTCAATTTCAAGCAATGCACCGAGGCCGCCCTAAGCCAGAATCCGGACATGGCCATCAGCCGCGCCCAGATCGAACAGGCCGAGGCCGCCGTGCGCGAGGCCAAGGGCAACCGGATGCCGCGCCTCAACCTGTCATTGACCGCCTCGCGAACCAATGACGCCCTTAATGTATTTGGTACCAAATTGACTCAACGGCGTGTCGTAGCCGACGACATGGCCCCCTCTTTTTTGAACAATGCCCCAGCCGTAAACAACTTCAATAGCCGCATCGAACTCCTGATCCCGGTTTACAACGGGGGGCAGGTCGAGAGTTATGTGCATCAAGCGCAAGCCTACACCCGTGCGGCCCAATCCGGAGATCGCGTGGCTCGCCAGAAACTCGTCAAACAAGTGTTGATGGCCTATCAGGGCGTACATACTGCCCGTGCCTACATCAAGGTCGCTAGCGAAGGCCAGGCCGCTGCCGAGGAATCTGTCCGCATCACTGAAAAACTCCACAAACAGGGCATGGCCGTCAAGAGCGACATCCTCTCCGCCCGCGTCAACCTGGAAGACATGCGCATCAAACTAATCGAGGCACGCAATGCCGAATCCACCGCGCTCGATCAGCTCAAACTGCTCATGGGTCGGCCACTCAGCACCCCGCTGAATGTCGCCGATCCCGTCTCCCCGGCCCTGATGCCCGGGGACGATGCGGCCCTGCGCAAGCAGGCTGCCGAAACCCACCCGGGCCTGCGGGCCCTGCGTGAACAGGTGGATGCAGCCCGCGCTGCAGTTGAGGCCGCCCGTGCCGGGAAAAGCCCCCAATTCAATGTCTCGCTGCGTCAGGAATGGAACGACCGCACGCTCGGCTTTAATAGTAATGCCTACATGATGGCCGGCGTCCTATCTTGGAACGCCTTCGATGGCGGCACCCTGCAGGCCGGCATCGACCGCGCCGAGGCCCGGCGTAACGAACTGGCCGCCAAACTGCGCCAAACCGAAGATGGCATCGGCTTCCAAACCACTGATGCACGGCGCAAAGCCCTGGAGGCCGAAGAACGCGCTGCCGTTCGCCAACTGTCTGTCGAACAGGCAGAGGAGGCCCGTCGCTTGGTCAAGATGCGCTATGAAAACGGGGTCGCCCCGCTCATCGAGCTACTCTCCGCACAAGCCCAATTGGACAAGGCGCGCGCCGATCTGGTCGCCGCTCGTTATGACCTCGCCGTCACCCGTACCGAACTCAGGCTCGCCGTGGGTGTCCTCGAACCCGAACAGATCTGATTCTGGAGACCTAATGATGCATCGTCCTGTCCACGCCTACATCGCCCACCTTGGATTGGGCCTAATGCTAACCGCCTGCGGCTCGCACGACGAAACAACAAAGATGTCCGCCGCGCCGCGTGTTGTACAGGCCCCGTCGATCGTCGTACAACTGCAAGACACGCCGGCCTATGCCGCGACCCCTGGCACTGTAGTGGCTGAAGAATCGATCAAGGTCGCCTCGCGCCTGATGGGTCACATCCACAACATCGCCGTAGTCGAAGGCCAAAGCGTCAAGGCAGGTCAACGCCTGTTTACGATCGACCCCCTGGATATCGAAGGCGCCATCGAGCAGGCCCGCCTCGCCCTCAATCAGGCCGAAGATGCCCTCAAGGATGCGAAGGCTGACCACGACCGCTACGCCAACCTGCACAAAGAAGAAGTGGTCACCCGCCAACAATACGAAAAGATGAAGCTCAACTACGAGATCGCCGTCTCTCGCGCGGCCCAGTCCAAGGCCGGTCTGACCACCGCCCAGGGGCAGATGCGCTATGCGACCGTTACGGCCCCCTTTTCCGGCGTCGTTACCCAAAAACTCGCCAATGAAGGCGATATCGCCGCACCCGGCCACCCCGTGCTGATACTGGAAAACCCGGCCAAACTACAGGTACAAACCACCGTCCCGGAGACCGTGTTCAAAACCCTGGCCGCTGGCCAAACGGTCAATATCGAAGTAGATGGCCAAACGGCCCCCCTCAAAGGCCGGATAGCGCGTCTCTCACCCACATCCGATCCGGTGACGCATACCTACCTCGTCAAGCTCGACATCCCGGTCAAGGCCGCCAATCCAGCCAGCACCATCAAGAGCGGCGCCTTTGCCCGCGTCCTCTTCCCATCTGGCCTGACCCGTAGCCTGCGTGTACCCCAGGCCGCCCTGCAAAACCGCGCCGGCATCACCGGCGTTTTTGTCCTTGACGCCCAAGGCATCGCCCAATATCGCATGGTTCGCACCGGCACTGTGAGTAGTAGCGGCATCGAAATTCTCGCGGGCCTCAAAGCTGGTGACCGGGTCGTAACCGGCCAGGTTGACGGCATCAACAACGGCGACCAAATCAAGGGCTAAGCCATGAGCGCTGATAACCACACAGAGGCGCAGGAAAGTCTGCCCAACATCGCTGGCCGTCTGGCGACGACCTTTCTCGAGTCCAAAATCACGCCCTTAATGATCTTCGCCCTGTTCATGCTGGGCGTGATGGCCTTGGCGTTAACGCCGCGCGAGTACAACCCGCAAATTGTTGTGCCCGCCGCCAGCATCATCGTGCAAAAGCCGGGTGCCAGTGTCGAAGAGATCAACAATCTGGTGGTCAAGCCGTTGGAAGCCATCATGCACGCTCAGTCAGGTGTTGATCACACCTTCGGCTTTGCGGCCAACGACTACGGCATAGTGACGGTGCAATTCAAAGTAGGCCAAAATCAAGAAGATAGCCTAGTCAAACTGTACAACCAGTTGATGCAAAACATGGATCGTCTTCCGGCTGGGGCGCATGAACCCGTTGTCAAACCGATCAATGTGGACGATGTACCCATTCTGACGCTGACGCTAAACTCGGCGACCCAGAACGAACAAACCTTGCGTGAAGTGGGCACGCGTCTGTTAGAACAATTGCGTAATGTCGAGGGCGTGTCTTTTACGCAGTTGGTTGGTGGCCTCGCTCCGGCGCTGAATGTATGGATCGACCCACAGCGAATGGAGGCATCCGGCTTATCTTTTGGCCGAATTGACCAAATGCTACGCGGCACCAATGTATCGGTGCCGCTCGGTGTCTTAACCCAAGGCGGTCAGGCCAGCACCTTGCGACTAGACGGTTTTTTGGGCGATGCCAAAGCTGTAGGCTCCATTGTGGTCGGTACAAACGCTGGGCGGCCAGTTTACCTGCGCGACATTGCCCGCATCGAGATGGGTGGCGCAGAGGTAGAGGAAGGCTCGTGGATAGGCTTCGGACCGTCGGCTACGACCTCGCAAGTCAACATAAATCCGGCAGTCACGCTAGCGATTGCCAAAAAAGCAGGCACCAATGCTGTGGATGTCTCCCGTGCCGTGCTAGCCAAACTGGATGAACTCAAACGCCAGGCGTTGCCCACCGACATTAGCGTCACCGTTACGCGTGACGACGGCGAGCGCGCAGATGCGGCGGTGAACCTGCTGGTCGAGCATTTGGGTATCGCCATATTCACCGTCATTCTGCTGATGTGGTGGTTCCTGGGATGGCGCGAGGCGGGAATTGTCACCATGACCATCCCGCTGATCTTGTTCATCGTGCTGGCGGTGGGTTATCTCACCGGCCAGACCATCAACCGCATCACCTTATTCGCACTCATTCTGGCGCTGGGCCTCTTGGTAGACGACTCCATCGTGGTGATTGAAAACATCCACCGCCACCTGCACCACGGCAAGTTCAAGATAGAGCAATTCGGTCAAATTTTGGTAACCGCCACTAACGAAATCGGCAACCCTACCAATGTGGCAACCGTAGCCGTGATGCTGGCCTTCATCCCGATGGCCTTTGTGACCGGAATGATGGGCCCGTTCATGATGCCGATCCCGATCAATGTACCGGTGGCCATGCTGGCTTCACTGTTCATCGCCTATTCCATCGTACCGTGGGCCGCACGGCGGATACTCCAAGGCAAGGCGATGAAGGCCTTGATTGAGTCGGAAACCTTAGAAGACCTAGGCCGCCACCATCATGCGGACAAGATTTGTCGATTCTGTCTATGCAAAGGCCGTGATGAAAAAGACCCCCTGCGCTGTACCTATCTGGCGGTGATCGAGCCACTGATGGCGAGCGCAACAAAACGCAATCTGTTCTTCACAGTCGTGGTGGGGATGTTAGTGGCAGCGATGCTGATGCCCGCTTGGCATTTTGTGCGTCCCTCCGGCCTAAACGGGCCGCTGTCACCGCTGAGTGTAGATCTGAAGATGCTACCTAACGACAACACCAACACCCTGTTATTGCAGGTCGACATGCCGGCCGGCACAGCGCTGGCCGATACCGATGCCGTGGCGCGCAGCATCGGCGCGACGCTGAAATCGCTGGCGCCGGTGGACAACTACCAGGCCTTCCTCGGTCAAGCGGCGCCGATCGACTTTGCCGCCCTAGTGCGCGGCGACATGCTGAAGCGTGGTGAAAACCTGGCGCAGATTCGCGTTAACCTGATTGACAAACATCACCGCAACGCCAGTTCGCACGACATCGCCAACCAAATCGATGCCGCACTGGCCGTGGTGCGAAAAGCCTATCCGACGGCACGCATCAAGGTCTTTGAAACCCCGCCTGGCCCGCCGGTACCCTCGCAGATACTAGCCGAACTGTACGGCCCGGACTATGCCGTGTTGCGCCAAAGCGCGCTGGAAGTGAACAGTGCATTCCAGAGTATCTATGGCCTAACCAATGTAGATGACTCGGTGACCGCCGACGCACAGACCTATCGCGTGCATGTCGATGCCGAAAAAGCAGCATTGGCCGGCATCGCCCCGGCACAAGTGGCCAAACTGCTGCGCGACTATGTTTCCGGCTTTTCCATTGGCACCCTGCACGCCGTCGATGCGCGCGAACCGATGGAAATCCTTGTGCGACTACCCCGCGAGGCGCGAGCCGAACCGTCCACCCTGTTGACACTATCGCTGACCACCCCACACGGCATGCGTGTACCCCTATCGGCCATCGCCCGCATTGAGCCTACCACCGAGATAAAGTCGATGCGCGACCGTGACCAACACGCCCATGTCACCGTAGGTGGAGAGTTGCTGCAATCCTCGCCAGCATACGCCGTGCTGGCGCTGGACAAAATGCTCGACGAGCAGAAACTAAAATCGGGGGCCACCTTCACCACGGGCAATCTCAGCTTTACCGAAGCCACACCACAGGACACCACCAAATACACCCTACTCTGGGGCGGCGAGATGCGTCTGACGCTGGATGTATTCCGCGACCTAGGTTCGGCCTTCATCGTCGCCCTGGTGTTGATCTACCTGCTGCTCACCGCCTACTACAAATCATTCATGCTGCCGATGATTGTGATGGGCGCCATCCCGCTAACCCTGATCGGCGTGTTCCCCGGCCATTGGGCCACCGGACAGGCCTTCACAGCCACCTCGATGATTGGCGTCATTGCCCTGGCCGGGGTCGTGGTGCGCAACTCGCTGCTCCTGATCGACTTCATTCTCGATTACCGCAAACAGGGCTACAGCCTGGAAGAAGCCGTCAAAGAGGCCGGTGCCGTGCGTTTCCGTCCCATTCTGCTGACGGCGCTGGCCATTATTGCCGGCTCCGCCATCATGATCACCGACCCAGTATTTGGCGGGCTGGCCGTCAGCCTGATCTTTGGCACCTTCGCATCCACGGCGCTCACCTTAGTGGTGATCCCGTTGTTCTACCTGCTCTGGCAACGCAGGGCTTCTACAAACACCCAACCCAATACCTGATTAAGGAGAAAACACATGTCCATTGAACGCATCGTCCGCATCGTCGCTGGTTTCTTTATCCTGCTGTCCCTGTTTCTAGCGCACAACGCCGGCGTCGCCGACCTCTCTCAGATGAGCTGGCTCTGGTTCACCGCCTTCGTCGGGGCCAACCTGTTCCAATCCGGCTTCACCAACCTCTGCCCGCTGGTCACCATCCTAAAGAAAATGGGCTTCAAGGAAGGCAGCGCCTGCTGCTGATTTTCCTGTCCGCACGGGGTGCAACCACACAGTTGTCCCTGCGCCGTTTGGAATGGCAATCTGCAAACGACCGCCGGAATTTTTGCGGCAGGCTGAGGTAAACTCTCAACCTGTCGTTTTTTAGAGTCTCACCATGGATTTCGTTACCCAAAATATCTGGCTCATCGTGCTCGCCCTGTCCTCAGGTCTGATGCTGGTGCTGCCCTCCATCACCGGAAAACTTTCCGGCGTCCTGCAAATCAGCCCCCAGGAAGTCGTACGCCTCTTCAATCACGAAGATGCCCTCATCGTCGATGTGCGCGAGCAATCCGAATACCGTGATGGGCGCGTCCCCAAGTCCCGCCACATCCCGCTCGGAAAACTCAAGGATGAGCTCACCGCCCTGGAAAAGTTCAAGGAGCGCCCCGTTATCGCCGTCTGCCGCAGCGGCAACCGCTCGCAAAGTGCCTGCGGCATCCTGCGTCGGGCCGGCTTTGCCAAGGTCCACAACCTTGCCGGTGGCATGGGCGCGTGGGAGCAGGCCGGCCTGCCCAAAGAACGCTAAGGAAACGCCATGCCCGTCGTCAAGATGTATTGCACCGCTGTCTGCCCCTACTGCCAGATGGCTGAAAAATTCCTCAACCGCAAAGGCGTCAGCGAGATCGAAAAGATTCGTGTTGACCTGCAACCCGAGCTGCGCGCCCATATGATGGAAATCACCGGCCGCCGTACCGTCCCGCAAATTTACATCGGCAAGCGCCACATTGGTGGCTTCGACGACCTCTCCGCACTCGACGCCGCAGGCGAACTGGACCCCTTGCTGGCAAACATGGGCTGAGACGGCCGAAGGGCGAGGGCAGGGCTTGAAATTCCGGCCGCGAGCAGCATCTCCATCACCTTCAACCTTCTGGAGCCCCGTATGGAACTTGTCTGTCCTCATTGCGGCGCAGTCAATCGTGTCCCTGATAACCGCGTAGCCGATCACCCCAAATGCGGCAAATGCCACGCCGAGGTGGTTCCGGCCGCACCCATCGAACGAACCAATCGCGACTTTGACGCTTTCATCAGCCGCGATGGTTTGCCCGTGCTGGTCGATTTCTGGGCCCCGTGGTGCGGGCCATGCCGTTCATTCGCGCCGACCTTCACCCAAATGGCAGCCCAGTATGCCGGCCGGGTACGCTTTGTGAAGGTCAACACCGAGGCAGAGCACGCGCTGGCCTCATATCACGGCATCCGCAGCATCCCAACCTTGGCGCTCTTCAAAGCGGGTCATGAGGTCGATCGTCTGGCCGGAGCGTTGCCCGCACCGCAACTAGCGGCCTGGTTGCGGCAAAAACTCGCGGCCTAATCGAATTTCAGCCAAATCTGGCGGCTATAATCGCCGCCATCTCTACCAATCCCCCTGCAAACTCTCAACCGTGGAATCCAGATCATGACGGAACAAGCCCAACCAGCCTTCAATATCGAAAAAATCTACATCAAGGACCTGTCGGTCGAGGTGCCAGGCGCACCACAAATCTTCCTTGAGCAAGAGGCACCACAATTTGACCTACAAATCAGCACACAGAGCGAAGCCATCGACGAGGGCATTTACCAATGTGTGTTGACGCTGACCGCCACGGCCAAGATTCAGGACAAGACGGCTTTCCTGGTTGAGGTTCATCAAGCCGGCATCTTCCGCCTTCAGAACCTACCACAGGAAACCATGGAGCCCACCTTGCTGGTTGCCTGCCCGAACATCCTCTTCCCCTACGGTCGCGAGGCCATCTCGGACGCCGTGCTGCGCGCCGGCTTCCCACCCCTGCTGCTACAGCCGGTCAATTTCGAGGCCATGTACCTACAGCAAAAGCAACAGGCTAACGGCACAACGACTCACTAAGGCCGCCACCACAGACCATGCAACGGATCGCCGTTCTCGGAGCAGGGGCATGGGGTACCGCCCTGGCAATTGCCTTGGCGGACGGCAGCAACATCCGCCTATGGACACGCAACCCGGAACACGCCGCCCGCCTGCGAGCCACACGCAGCAATGACCGCTACCTGCCGGGTAGCCCGCTACCGACCGGCATTGAAGCCACAGCCGATCTGAGCGAGGCGATTGCCGGCGCGCAAATCCTTATTGCAGCCGTACCGACCGGCGGTTTTCGAACCCTGCTCCGCCAACTTCACGCCCTGGGAGCCACCCAGTCGCTGGTCTGGCTGTGCAAGGGATTCGAAGCAGGCAGCCAGAAATTACCGCATCAGGTGCTCGCTGAAGAATGGGCAAACCCGCACAACGCCGGAGTCCTTTCCGGCCCCAGCTTTGCGGCTGAGATTGCGCGTGGCCTGCCTGCTGCCCTTACGCTGGCCGCCCCGGATGCCGCCTTTGCGCGCCAGATCGCACAGGATCTGCATCGGCCACGCCTGCGCCTCTATGCCAACAACGATGTCATCGGAGTCGAGGTCGGCGGCGCCATCAAGAATGTCATCGCCATCGCCTCTGGCATCAGTGACGGCCTCGGATTCGGCTACAACGCCCGCGCGGCACTCATCACGCGCGGCCTCGCCGAAATGTCGCGTTTGG
>SXGU01395747.1_pt1 | contig 17879 bp, 18 predicted proteins | sample 3174531 | NCBI WGS metagenome assembly SXGU01 (sample SAMN11356863, study PRJNA531348) | freshwater metagenome | isolation source: freshwater sample F1-140 | place: China: Fuxian Lake, Yuxi | collected 2017-12-25 | reverse complement strand
GCCTCCGCGGTGATGATGGTCCCGCCCTTGTGGGGCCTCGGCTTCAGGAGGAAGGTGAGGGTGCCCTTCGGGGCCTTCGCGCCCCGGTTCTCCCACCGGAGCCGGTACTCTTCCGGACCGATTCGTTCGGTTACCACCAGCCTGAGCTGGAGGAAGTTCTTCGTCCCCTTCGGAAGGTTCGCGAGGACTTTTTCCACGTTCCGCGGGTCCTTGCAGAAGGTGAAGATCTCCTCCGTCCCATTGGTGACCGTTGCACTCCCGTAATAACCGTGCTCTTTGTCAAGGTAAGGAATACTGTTAGTTGCGGCTGCCCGCTCGACGCTACTATGGATGTTTTCCATGTTCTCTCCTTTGGAGTCATTCGGTACAGGGGGAGAGCATGCAAGACCACTGCCGAATCCGGGCGCCGCTCAACGTCAGCGTTGTTCGAATGTTGTCCACGTGACTTCTCCTGCGTCCGTGGTACGAAGGTGGGAGATTCTCGTTCAAAGGAAGGATCCCATGAGACCTCTGGCCATCGCTTTCCTCGTCCTGCTTTTCTCCGAAACCCTCCTCGCGCGCGCGCTCCCGGTGGAACGGAACGTGGACGTCACTCGCTACGTCGGCCGGTGGTACGCGCACTATTCGCTCCCGCAGTTCTTCACCTTCGGCTGCGACGGGCAGACCGCCGACTACGACGTCCTGGAAGAGAAGACCCTCAGCGTGCTCAACACCTGCCTGCGGAAGCGTGGTCTCTCGAAGATCTCCGGGAAGGCGGTGGTGAAGAATGCTCCGGACAACTCCCGCTTCGTGGTGACCTTCGACGACTTCTTCACCCGGCTCTTCCGGGTGACGGGGGACTACAACATCATCAAGCTCGACCCGGACTACGACTTCGTGATGGTCGGGTCCGAGGACCGGAGGTCCCTCTGGCTCATGTCGCGGACTCCGGAGGAGTGGCCCGAGGAGGTGCGTAAGGAGTACCTGACCCTAGCGCACGAACTCGGCTTCCAGACGCGGAGGCTTCACCGCTCTCGGTTTTAGCTGCTCGACGTACCGGCGGACGATCTCGAGCTCCCGCGTGGTGGCCGCGCGGCCCGGAGGCATGGACCCGTCTTCCATGGCGAGGAAGAGCTCGCTCTCCTCAACCACACCGGGAACCAGCCACCAGGCGAGACCCGCTTCTGTTCCCATCCGGTCATGGCATTTAATGCAGTGGGGAGTGAGGATCTCTTTCTTTAGGAATTCGTAGGAGACGTTCTCGGGGATGACGGCTTCGACCTGTGGAAGACTTTCGGGCGTAAAACTCAATTTAGATTTCTTTCCGATCGGAACGCAGGATGTAAAGAGGAGCACGAGTAAAATAAAAAATATGTTAGTCATGACAAACGGGAATGTGCTAAATAAAACCATCAAAGTAAACACAAAAAAAGGAATTTCATGAAAACGATTTTCGCTTCTGCTCTTCTGGTGTTCTCTCTTGGTGCCTTGGCACACCCCGCAGGCAAGTACATCATCAACGGCGATTCTTCTGTGACTCTGACAATCAAGCGAGTGGGCCGATGCCCAGTCGGTGCTGGTGCGTTAACTGGAACTCTTCGCCACTTCGCCTTCAGCCCACGGGCCAAAGCTCATCCGTATGCCTTCAAAACCGGCAACTACGTTGAGATCCACGAAGGTAGCAAGGAAATCTACGTCCAGGTGGACACGGCCTGCGTACCGAAGGCGAACGGCGGTCGCTACGCTGCTTCTCACGAGACCTTCGACGTGTACTCGATCCAGAAGATCTAGTTCGAGGTAGAGTTAGTTATTCGAAATAAAAAAGAACCGGGCCTTGACCCGGTTCTTTTCGTTTTAGGGGATCTGGAAAGGTTTGAAGGTGGGAGGTCAGGGGAGCCGGTAGTAGCAAATTCTATCCGCCGCGAACCGACACTGGCCAAACTGGTCGAGCCGTGTCCGAGGATTGGCGAACTTCCCTCGAGTGAACTCGCCCTTCCCCGCGGTCTTGGCATTTATGTGATCCTGGCAGCCGAATCTAAAGCCCTGAGGGTCTTCATTGTTGTAGTCGATCAACCAGAGAAAATCTTCGGAGAGCGGATGGCTGAGGCACGCTGCCTCTCCCTTCGGAACGATGAGCGGGTTCCCGAAGTTCGTGATGACGGAGAGGGAGAATTCCCGAACGAAGCTGAAGTTCGTCTTCTGCGCCTGGGCCGGTTCCGGGACGAGAGACAGGAGGAAGACCGTGAGAGCTAGAAGTTTCATGCTGACTCCTTAAAGGGAGGGCCCTGGTTCTCGGAGTATTATAGGGTTAGAACACGACTGGGAGGCCCGGGCCTGGAATCTTATGGTAGCGGAGGCTAACAGGCTGGAGTCCCGTCGCGGAGTCCGGCACGAGGGATGGGGCCAAATCCTGATTCGCCAACTTCCTGCGTAGGCGCGGACGGGCCCCTCCTCTCAGGGGGCCTCTTTGTCCTGCAGGAACGGAATGTTGTAGATCCGCCGGATGAACCGGTTCCTCGTGATGAAGGCCACCCAGTCTTCCACCAGGGCGTAGGCCGGCGGAATGAAGATGAGGGTGAGGATGGTTCCGGAGGTGAGGCCCCAGGCCATGGCGAGCGTGATCGGGATGAGCATCTGGTCCTGTCCGCCGATCCCGTAGGCGGTCGGGAAGAGGCCCAGCATGGTGGAGAAGGCCGTCGCGACCACGGCGAGGAGCCGCTGCGAGGACGCCTTCACCAGCGCCTCCTCCAGCGACATGCCGTCCTTACGCGCGAGCTCGATGAACTCGATGAGGACGATGCCGGAGTTCACGATGATCCCGGTGAGGCCGATGATCCCGATGAGGGCGAGGAAGGAGATGGGCTTGCCGTGGAGGAAGAAGGCGACGGAGAAGCCGATGAAGCCCAGCGGGATCGTCATCATGATGATGAAGGGCCGCAGGAACGAGTGGAACATGAACACCAGGAGCGCGAAGATCCCGACGATGGCCAGGACGAGGGCGGCGAAGAGGGACTGCATGCTCTCCTGGGTGCTCTCCTCGACCCCGCCGAAGACCAGGGAGACGTCCGGGTACCGGGTCGTGAGCTGGGCCCACTCCTTCTTGATCACCTGGTTCACGTCGTAGGCGGTGACGAGCTTCTCGTCGATGTTCCCGACGACGGTCCGGGCCCGCTTGAAGTCGAAGCGCTTGACCTGCGGAGTCCCCTTCCGCGCCTCGAACTTCGCGATGGCGCCGAGGGGGATGAGGTTTCCCTGCCGGTCCATGATCTTGATCTCCCCGAGCTCCTTCGGCGACGTCTTGTAGGTGTCCTGGAACTTCACGTTGAGGTTCACCTCCTTGTTGTTCAGGGTGACCTCGGAGACGTAGATCCCGCCGAGGGCCGTGCGGAGGGTGGTCCCCACGTCGGCCACGCTCACGCCCCGGGTGTCGGCTTCCTTGTAGTTGAGGTTCACCAGCACCTCGTCGGCGTCCACCACGTCGTCGACCTTGAGGTCCATCACACCCTTGATGGGCCCCAGGCGCGCGAGCATGTGGTCGAGCACCGCCTGGAGGGACTCGGGGTTATCCGAGCGGAAGGTGGCGTTGATGGGAGAGCCCACGGGGGGGCCGTTGATGAGCTCTTCGAAGGTGACGGTCCCGTACTTCTTCGTGTCGATCTTCCGGAGCTCCCCCAGGTACTGCGTGTGGGGGACGTTGAACTTAGCGAAGTCGTTGGCGTAGATGAGGATCAGGCCCTGGGAGTCGCCGTCGCCGCCCTTGGGGTCGTCGGGGGCGAACTTCGACGTCCCGGCGCGGCCCGTGACTTCTCTGGTCCACTCCGGCGTGCGCTTCAGGATCTCCCGGGAGAGCTCGGCCGCGTAGCCGGCGGTGGTCTCGATGCTCGTCCCGCGGGGAGCTTCGATCCGCACCGAGTAGACTTCGATCTGCTCGGCCGGGAAGAGGACGAACTTGTTCCCGAAGACCATCAGCAGGAAGGAGGCGAGGATGAGCCCCAGGCAGCCGCCGACGGTGAGGTAGCGGTGGGTGACCACCCAGCGCATGAAGACTTCGAACTTCTGCTTCCAGCGGTCGAACCAGTGGGACTTGTCACCCGTTTCCTTCTTCACCTTCTTCCCGACGAACACCAGGCGCATCGGGAGGAGGAAGAAGCTCTCGACGAGGGAGACCACGAGGGCGAGGGACACGACGATCGGGATCGGGCGGATGAACTCGCCCATGATGCCCTTGGTGACGAGCATCGGGAGGAAGGAAGCGATGGTGGTGAGGACCGTGGCGGTGATCGGGGCCCAGAGCTCCTTCACCGAGCGCTCCACGGCGGGGATGATGTCCATGCCTTCCCGGCGCAGGTTGATGAAGTTGTCGGTGATGACGATGGAGTTGTCCACCAGGTTCCCCATGGCGATGATGAAGGCGAGGATGGACATGGAGTCGAGGTTCAGGCCGAAGGCCGGCATGAGCCCGAAGGTCGCCATGATCCCGATGGGGAGCGAGAGGCCCGCCATGACGCCGATCCAGCCGGGCATGAAGATCAGCAGGAACACGAAGAGGAGGAAGAGGCCCGAGAGCGCGTTGTTCGAGAGGGTGGAGAGCTTGTCGTCGACGAGGTTCCCCTCGTCGTAGTACGCCTTGAACCGCGCCTTGCCCTTCCAGGTTTTTTCGTAGCGCTTGATGAGCTCCCGGACCTCCGCCGCGAGCTTCAGCGTGTCGGCGCCGGACTTCTTGTTCACCGTGAGGAGGACGGCTTCCTCGCCGTTGTAGTTAGCCAGGGTCCGCGGCTCCTCCGCGCCGTCTTCGATCCGGGCGATGTCCCCCAGGAGGACCGCCTGGCCGTTGATGTTCGACCGGACCACGAGGTCCCGCAGGTCCTTGACGTCTTTGACCTTGGCTTCGAGCTTCACCAGGTCCTTGTGCTTGCCCTTCTCCATGTCCCCGCCGGGGATGGAGACGTTGCGGCTCTGGAGCTTGCCCAGGACTTCGGTGACGCCGATGTGGAGCTGGTCCATCTTCACCCGGTCGAGCTCGATGGTGAATTCCCGTTCCCGGAACCCCGTCGGTCGGACTTCCTTGGCGGCGGGGATGTCCTCGATCTCGTCCTTCAGCAGGTCGGCGATGGCGTCGCGCTGGCGCTTCTCTCCGGAGCCGATGACGGCGATCTCGATGGCGGGGAACTCGTCGGACTTGAGCTCGACGAACTTCGGCTGCTGCTCGAGGTCCGAGGGGAGCTTCGAGACCCGCTGGACGGCCTTCTGGAGGTCGTCCATCACCTCGTCTTCGTCGACGTTGTCCATGTCGATCCGGACCATGATCATGGAGAGGCCCGACTGGGAGGTGGACTTCACGTCCTTGAGGCCGCTCACGGTGCGGATCTCGTCCTCGATGGGCTTGGTGATGAGCGCTTCGATGTCTTCGGGAGACGCGCCCTTGTACTGGGTGGTGATCACGGCGGTGGCGAAGTCGACCTGGGGCCAGGCTTCGGAGTTCATCCGCAGGAGACCCTGGGCCCCGAGGATCACCAGGAAGAAGGTGAGGACGATGGTCAGTTTGAAGTTACGGATGAAGAAGTTGACCAGAAAGTCCATGGTTAGATCCTATTGAAGTCGCAGGGGGTGTCGGTGAACACCATGAGGTAGTCGAAGAGCACGTTGAGCACCTGGAGCTGGTAGTCCACCGAGGAGAGCTCGGAGCTCAGGAGGGCGTCCTGGTCCAGCAGGAGGTCCGTCACGGAGACCCGGGCGGAGGCGTACTTCTGCTGCATGACCTTGAGCCGGCGCTGGAGGGCCGCCGTGTTTTGCTTCTGGGCTTCGATGACCTGGCCGATGAGGGCCATGGACTTCGAGAGTTCCTCGTGGGTGCTCGCGATCTGGGCGTCGTAGCCCTTGATCTGGGAATCCAGCCGGGCCTCGTCGAAGAGGATCCGCGACTTCTTAGTCTCTTCCCTTGCGTTTCCAAGTGGAAGGGAGACGGCGAGGCCCACTTCGTAGCCGGTGCGGTTGTTGTTCTCCATGTCGTCGAAGGCGCTCCCGTAGCTTCCGCGGTAGCTTCCAACTCCGCTGGGATTGCTGCCCACGCCGGTGCTCTTGGCGGTTCCGAAGAGCTACAGGTCCACGTCCGAGTAGCGCTTGTTGATGTTCCGCTGGAGGGATTTCTGCTCCTTCAGGAGCTCCAGGACCTCGTCGTAGCGGGTGAAGGTCCAGGGGACCTTCGGCGCGCCGGTGATGACCTGGGCGCAGGTGAAGACCGCTTTGATGGTCTGGTCGATGTCGTAGCCCTTGACCGTGATCTCCTTCCCACCGAGGTCGGGGAGGAGGGTCTTCAAGGTCTTGAGCAGAGATTCCTTCTGGTAGGAGAGGAGGAGCAGCTGGCCCCGGCGCTGAGCGAGCTGGGCTTCGTAGCGGGCCACGTCTCCGGTGTCGCCGATGGATTTGGAGAGTCTCCGGCGGGAATCGGCGAGCTGCTTCTTGGCGTCTTCCTCGAGGCGGGCCGCGATGCGGGTCTGCTCGCTGTTGGCGACGAGGTTCCAGAAGAGCCGGCGGACGGTGATGAGGAGGGCCTTCTTGCTGATGTCTTCCTCGATCTTGGCCTGCTTCACCGCGACCGCGCTCTGGTTGAGTTCCGCCTCCGAGAGAGCTCCGAAGAGATCCTTCCACAGGTCCATCTGGACGGTGAGGCTCAGGATGTTGGTGGTCACGTCCCGGTACTTCCCCGAGACGGCGGAGTTGGCGGACCGCTGGTCGGTGGAAACCTGGAGCTGGGCTTCGAAGCCTTTCTTGAACTTCTGCCGGACTCCCAGCTGGGCCTGTTTGAGTGGCGAGAAGACCGGGAGGAAAGCAATGATGGGCCTTTCCTGGGTTTCCGCATAGCTACCTCGGCCATAGAGCTCGGGGCCGTACTTCTCATTGAGGGCATGTCCCTGAGTGACTGAGGAGAGTAACTGAGCCTGGATCTTACTGAGTTCGGGCGAGGAGTTCTGCGCCATTGAGGCTAGAGTTTTCTCAGTAATAACAAGGGGACTGGCATGCGCCGTCCACGCGAATAAAGCAATGATGATTAGCATGCACGCATCTAATCATCGACGGTGGCTTTAGGCAATATCGTGTTGAGGAAGTGCTCAATAAAAAAAATTATGGGTCAGAGAAAATGACGCTGATCTTCAATGAAGTTAGGAATTGAGTTGGGCAAGAGGAAGGTGTAAATATGAGCATCTTCAACAATCAAAAGTGAGAACTTTTTTATGCTCAGGCTCGTGGTGCTTTTGTTCGTCCTTACCCTTCAAGTCCAGGTCGCGTCGGCGCAAGCCTTGCGTGATTTCTACTGCGACTTGAACTACAACTGTCCGACGAACCACGCCTGCGAAGATCAGATGTTTCACATCGACGTCAAAGACTCGAAGGTCGTCGCGGTCGAGGGGAACGGCTACTTCGACTACTTCAAAGAAGAGAAGTTCGCCGTGAAGAACGGGGTCCTCCACATCTGGGGCCTCTACGAAGGCAAACCCTTCAGGGCCCAGGTCACGCTCTCGAAAGTCGCCTCCAGGGTAACTCCCGGATTCGTCAGGCTTCCTGGTGAAGGGAAGCTCCCTCTTCGATGCAATTTCATCGACTAGCTTCACTAGAGGAGTTCTACCGGATCAGTGCCCGGGGAACTGCGAAGTTCCTCCTGATCTACGAAACCGGGTGTCCCTACTGCAGCCTGATGGGTCGGGAGATCGAGGAGTACGTCTCCCGGACAGGGAGCTTGGAGATCTACTCCCTCGACGTCTCCGAAGATCCCCGGGTCCAGGAGCTGCATCTGATCGGAGTTCCGGCGCTCCTTCGCATCGAGGCTGCGACTGGGAAGAAGGCTCTCCTCGTCGGGGCGGATCGCTTGGCGGAGCTCGAGTCGTTTTTAGGCTAGAGGCCGAGGCGATCCATCTCTACCTTTTCATAGACCCCGTCCTCGGCCGGGTACCGTAAGATCGGATCGAACTTCCCAGACTCCTTGGCGATGGCCCAGAGGACGCTCTCGCCTGCGGGGACGATCTTCGGGGCAGCCTTGAAGACCGGGTCACTGCTGGCGTCTTTCGCGGAGATGATCTTCCATCCCTTTTCCTTGAACATCCTCAGGAGATCATCAAGGAAGAGGGCGTTCAGCGTATTGTGATGGAGGAGGAGGGTGTGCTTAACCTCCCGGCCGAGGACCTTCTCGGAGAGACCGTTGTAAAACTGGGACCGCTCCCAGATGTGCCTCAGGTAGAAGTTCCGGTAGGGCGCGAGGTCTGCCTTGGGATTTTTCTTGAGCCGTTCCCGGAGGCGATCGCTGACGTACCAATCGGAGGCGTCGATGGTGACGTAGCCCTGCGAATAGCCCGACTTCTCCAGAAACGACCGCATCCGGTCGCGCTTCGAGGCCGTGTTCCCTTCCTTAAGGTAGGGGAAGCGGAAGATTCTCCGGAAGCCAGGGAGATCCTTTATCACAGTTTCACCTTTCTGGACGTCCAAGGAAAACTCCTCGAAGCCCTGGCCCGCGGAACCGTAGTTCTCGTGAGAGTAGCTGTGGTTTCCGATCCAATGTCCGGCCTGCCCCCAGGTCCGAAGCAGTGCCCGGCCCTTAGCCGAGTCCACCCGCTTCCCACAGACGAAGAGGAGGGCCTGCGCCTGGTGCTTCCTAAGTGCTTCGAGGATCCGGGAATTCCTTTGATCTGCGGTGAAGGGAGCGCCGGAGTCGAGGCTCGGGTCATCAATCGTGATAGACACCTCAGCGGCGAAGGCCCGGCAGACGATGAGATAAACAAAGAGAATTTTTATGTAGGCCATAGTAGGATGGTAGCCCATGGAACAAAAGATTTCATTTAAAAACGAACTCTGGATGCACGGCGGGCCCGGCAGCGGAGGCTGGTGCTTCGTCACCGTCCCGGAGCTTCTCTCGAAGAAGATCCGAAGAAGCCATTCTGAGTCCGAGGAGGGCTGGGGGCGGTTGAAGATCCGGGCGGTGATCGGAGAGACGGCCTGGGAGACGGCGATCTGGTTTGATACGAAGCACGCGGCCTATCTCCTGCCGGTGAAGGCCATGGTCCGGAAGAAGGAGAAGCTCGCCATCGGGAGCCGCGTCTCGGTGGTCATCGATCTCAAGGGCGTTGGGAACAGACCGTCGTGAAACGCAATTTCGATATGATTTAGATGGGACCTTGTTAGAAATTCATACTGCCTAGAGGTTGAGGTTCAGGGTCAGGCCGACGTTCGTCCGGTCCACCCGGATGTCCTCGGCGATGAAGCGCACGTTCGGCGAGAGCGAGATGTCCCGGTTGAAGAAGTAGGTCATGGCCACGGTCTGCTGGAGCCCGCGCCGCTCGAACTTCGGCTCCTTCTTCATCCGGAAGTAGGAGAAGACGTCCGAGATCAGCCGGAAGGAGACCTTCTCGCTGGTGTAGACCTCGGCCGAGAGGTTCCCCCGGAAGGTGTGCTCCGTCTGCAGCGGGGCGAGGGGGATGGTCCGGCCCCGGAAGACGGCGTCGTTCTTGTCGTACTGGTAGTTCTCGTAGGTGAGGGACGCCGCGAGGTAGGCGAAGGGCGCGATCTTGTAGGCGGCCGCGTGGCTGTAGGACAAGACGGAGTTCAGGCCGAAGTCCCGGTAGATCCCGCGGGTCACGTGCTGGTACTTCAGGAAGGAGATGTTCTGGAGCCCGCCGATGGTGTAGGTCCGGAAGTAGCTCCCCACCGGATCGTCGACGTCGACGTTCTGGCCGTTCTTGTCGTAGTCCGCCTGGACCCGCGGGTCCCCGGAGGTGAAGCTCGAGTGGAACGGGGCGATCGAGTAGAGCCCCATCTGGAGGGAGAGGTTGTCCTTCTCCGTCAGCCGGTACTTGATCCCGAGGTTCCCGGCCACGTTCACGAGGCTCGGCGTCTCCGCCGCGTTGAGGATGTTGGGCCTCTCGGCGCTCGCCGGCTTCTCGAGGGAGCCGCCGTAGTAGGCGAAGGTGGAGTAGAGGCTGTAGCGGTTGAGGGACCCGGAGAGGGACTTCAGGGTCGGGTTCTCAATGACTTCTTTCTTCCTCGCCACGGCTCCAGTGGAGATCCGGGTTTCGAGCTTTTCCTGCGCAAAGGCGCTGGCACTGAAGAGGATAGAGAAGAGGGTTAGGTAGGTTCGCATGCTGGGTCTCCTGGTGGAAGAAATCTAAGAATAGGGGGGCCTGGGCCACCTCGAAGCGGCGGGCGCCGAGGAGGCTGTTGGCGATGACCGCCGACCGGTAGGCCATGAGGCTCGTCTGCGGATCGGCGATGCCGTGGCCATGGCGGCTGAAGTTCATGACGTAGATGTGGTTGGGCCCGAGGTCGGCCCGGAGCCGGTAGTGGAGGTCCACCAGGGGCCTGTTCTCCTCGTCGAAGACGATCTTCTCCTTGAGCCGGTCGAGGAGCGGCGGGAGCTGGGTCCGCAGACCCGTGGCGAGGACGATGAGGTCGGCCTCGAGCTCCTCGGACTTCTCCTCGAGCTTGTTGAAGAGCGTGACCCGGTAAGAGGAACTTTTCTTCTCGACCTTCTTGAGCCAGCGCAGGGGGGAGATGGAGTAGTCGGTGAACTGCTTCTGGTAGAACCGGTCGAGGTAGAGCTCTTCGTAGAAGGCCTGGAGGTAGCCCGGGGTATTCCCGTCGCTCGTGAGGAGGAGCTTGGCGGTGAACTCGTCCTTGCTCTCCTGGGAGAGACCGTGGAACTTCTCGACGAAGTTCGGCGTGTAGATCTCATCCACGAAGGGCCCTTCCTCCAGGGGCCTCAAGTTCTCCCGGCCCGTGATGAGCTGGAGGCTCCGGGCCCGGCCCCACTTCTCCTTCAGGGCGTTCCGGAAGACCTCGACTCCCGTCTGGCCGCCGCCGACGATGAGCACGCGCTTGCCGGCCATCCGGCAGCTGGTGAGGTGGGGAGACTTCGCGTGGAAGACCTCGGGCCCCAGGAAAGTTTTGGCGCAGTCGGGGACGCAGGGCTGTGGCCCGGTGGCGAGGCAGAGGTTCTTCGCCGTGTATTCGCCGTCTTTCTTCGAGACGTGGAAGTGGTCCTGCCGGTGCTCGATGGAGAGGACGGGGGAGTCGAAGTCGATGTGGGGGCGCAGTTCCTCCGAGACCCAGCGGGCGTAGTCCTCGTACTCCAGGCGGCTGACGGTCTTCCGGTCGGTGTTCACGAAGTGGTAGAACCGGCCTTTCTTCACCAGGTAGTTCAGGAAGCTGTGCGGGTTGGTCGGGTCCACGGGGGTCACGAGGTCCTTCAGGTAGGAGGTCTGCATGGTCGCGTCGCTGAACATGAGCTCCGGGTGCCAGGCGAAGGCCTTCTTGCTCTCGCAGAACTTCACCGAGAGCTCCCGCAGAGGAGCGACGAGGGCCGCGAGGCTCAGGTTCGAGGGGCCAAGGCCGATGCCCAGGAGGTCGAAGGTGGGTGGAGCTTTCATGGGTGGACCTCTGTTTGGAGGAGAGGGTTGCGGAGAGTTTCTCCGAGCATGGGCTTGAGCCGCACGGGGGCCTCGCCGTAGCCCGCGACGAAGCGGACCTTGTTCACGAGCACGCGCTCGAGCTCCCGACGGAGCAGGTGGACGTCCGCGGGAACGTCGCTGCGCCCGCCGTGGTACCCGCGGATCACCCGCCCGAGGATGCGGTAGAAGCTCCCTTCGTCCAGGAGGTTCGCCTCGCACAGGAGGCTCGAGAGGTAGCGGAGCACGGAGATGAAGTGGCCCGTGAAGAGATCGTGGATGAGGTGCTGGGGCGGGAGCCGGTCGAGGACCTGGAACTCCGTCCGGGCCGCGTGCTTCGACGTGCTCGCGATCCGCAGGTCCCCGTGGAAGTCTTTGACGATGAGCCGCTCGGGGACGCCCTGCCGGTGGACGAGGATGGTGTTCTGTCCGTGGGAGACCAGACCCAGACCGTGCTCGAGCTGCAGATGGTAGAGCGGGAGGACCACGGCCCTGAAGTAGCTCTCCACCCAGGCCGCGGGTGCGAGGCCAGAGGTGGCCATGAGTTCCGCGACCAGAGACTCGTCGCCCGACTTGAAGAGCAGGGCCCCGGTCGGAAGGGCGAGCTCCCCGGGGGAGAGCTTCGTCTCGACGTTCTCCCGCCACACGCAGCCCAGGAGTTCCTTGTACCGGTAGGGAGAAGCCGCGAGGCCGTCGAAGTGGGCGTGGCGGACCTTCACCGCGTGGACTTCTTTCAGCACGCTAACCCTCGCCCCGAGCTCCGGGTCCGCGGCGATGATCTCTTCCAGGGCTTCGGAGACGGCGTGTCCGGTTTCGATGTACTTGGTCGGGATGCCCCGGACGCAGGAGGTGTTGAGGATGGAGAGCGAGAGCTTGAGGTCGTACTTCCCCGGCGTCACCGGCGAGAGGGTCCGGAGGGAAGCCTGCGGCGTGTACTCCTTCCCGAGGCATCCCAGGTCGATAAGCTTCCCGCAGACGAGCTCCTCCTGGAACTGGACGGCGACGTACTGGTCCCACTGCCAGGGGTGCACGCAGAGGAGCTTGTAGTCCTCGAAGGGAAGGACGTTCCGGATGGGCCCCAGCTCGTTTGGCCCGAGCGCATCCAGGTAGATCTGCTCGAGCTCCCGGGAGGGGGCGAGGCCCCAGAGGCAGCAGTCTCGGTGGACGGCGAGCCAGCGGAGCTGGAACCGGGGGGCCCGCTCCGGGGCGAAGGCGAGGAGGTCCGACTGGCCCCAGCCGATCCGTCCCCTGTTCATGATGAGCTTCGGGTGTCCGAGGAGGAGCTGGTCGAGGACCTGGAACTTCTCCGTCGCGAGCTCCCGCAGGCTTCTTTCGGAGACGGCGGCCTTCTTCAGCGCATCTCCGAAGAGCGTCTGGTTCCCTTCCTCGAGGAAGCGCACCAGGGTCTCGTCGCTCATCTCGCACTGGTGCTGGATCTCCCGGAAGAAGCTCGCCATGGTGAAGGGCCGGACTTCCTCGCCGTGGTGAACTTTTTTAAACGACCGGCGGTCGATGAGGAGGTTCCCCCAGGCCCCGATCCGCCCCCGGAAGGAGTAGGAAGTGCCTTCCGTGGTCCGGAGCTCGAAGCCGGCGGCGGTCCGCTCTGGTCTTAAGACCTCCTCGAAGGAGAGCTCCTCGATCGCCTTGATGACCAGCTCCCGCTGGAGCTCGAAGTAGGTTTCCCTAGAGAGCATGTGGCAACTCCCGGAAGAAGTCTTCCCGCTTGCACTCGAGCAGGAGGGCCCGCTTGTGAGGGAAGTCGAACTCCCGCAGGAACTTCCACCCCGGGAGCTTTTCGCAGAAGCGCATGATCCGCTTGTTGTCGGCCCGGGGCTCGCCCCAGACGGAGCGGGTCTCCGGGCTCGAGTCGAAGAGGTACTTCGTCACGAACAGCATGGCATCGTAGACGTGCCTCGTGCGCAGGTATCTTTCTTCGCCGATGAGGAGGTGGAGCCCCCGGTCGTGGGTGTGCGGGTCGCAGTACGGGGCGAGGCGATCCTCGTACGCCCAGTAGGTCTCGAAGTAGGCGAAGGGTTCGCCGTCGAGCTCCACGATGAGGGGGAGCTGGAACGGGCTTCGGATCACCTCCCGCATGTAGGTGAGGAGCTCTTCCTTGGGGAGGTTGAGTTCCCAGAAGGCACTGACGAAGTCCTTGTGGTGCCAGGAGTGGAAGAGGTCGAGGTCGGATTCCTCGAGGACTCGAAGGGACATGATCTTCCGAGCCTTGGTCCGAACGCGGAAGACCTCTCCGGCGGGCCTCTCGATCCCCCGGAGGGCGGCGAGCGGATTGGGGATCTTGTTGTAGATGCTCCACGGATCCCGGTCGGTGTTCTCGTTCATCCCGTTCAGACAGCAGCGCATATTCCCTTTCTGGTAGAGGTGGGGAGCCGCGAGGAGGTAGTGGTAGAAGGAATGCGGTGAGGCCGCGTTCTTGGTGAAGATGAAGTTCCGGAACTGGGTCAGGAGTTCGAGTTCGATGGCCCGTTCCGAGCGGGCCAGCATGGCGATGGTGTTGAAGACGGTGTTGACGATGAGGTAGTAGCCGAAGACCTTGTTGGTCTCCTCCACGCTCAGGATGTTGCCGTCGTCTTTGGTGAGCTCCGGGGTCAGCCCGTGGTACCTGTTGAAGCCCTTCCTGGTGAGGCCACTGCCCTGGAAGTCCCGGTAGATGACTCCCGCGGGAAGGCCCGCCTGGGTTCGCACGAGGAGGTTCTGCATGTGGGCCCCGAGCAGGATCCCTTCCTGCAAGGCGAGGTCGAGCAGGGGATCGATGACGTTTTTCAAGAAGGCCCCGAACCAGTGCTTGCGGACGAGCCGGAGGTTCCCCTGGTGCCGGGGCTTCTGCGCCTCCATCATCCGCAGGGCGAGGGAGGTTTGGCCCCGGGGGTGGATCTCCACCAGCGAACTCAGGAGGAAGGTCTGGCCCAGGTCCACGTCCGCTTTGAAGTTCTCCCTGAACTGGACGATGCAGTCGCTCGAGGTGCGGCCGGAGTCATCCTTCAGGGAGACGTAGAAGGGTTCGGGGAGGAAGTCGAAGTTCGGGATCCGGTCCCGGACCTTCGCCCCCCGGAGGATCCGTTCGATGTCCTGGCCCCGCCGGGCCTCGGTCTCCAGAATGTGCCGGACCGAATTGGTGAGCCGCACGTTGAGGGAAGATTTCAAGAGATACGGAGATTCCGGATGGAAGTAGGATCGCATGGAGGAGAGGACGTCGAAGCGGTTCTTCCCCTTCCCCGCGAGGGCGAGCGCCGAGGGCTCGATGGCCTTCAGCTCTCGGATCCGCTGCCACTGCCACGGGTGGAAGGGGACGAGGTAGGTCCCGGCTTTCCCTTCCACTCCGTCGAAGGCGGCGAGGGGAGCGACGAGCTTCTTGTACTCGTCCAGCGGCTTGTTTCCGGCGTAGCGGTTCTCCGGGACGTGGACCCAGGAGAGGTGGAGGGCTCCGCCGAGCTCGGGAGCGAACTCCTCGAGCTCGGCCTCACTCATCCCTTCCTTGCACTTGGGCCAGGGGTGGAAGGGATGGCCCTGGAGGAGCTTCTTCTCGGAGTCGAGGTAGCCCGTGATCTCGAGCTCCGGGTTCCTCTGGATGATGGTCTTGAGGGTCCGCTGGCTCTCGAGCACCCGGGCCTTGAAGTCCGTGGCACCGGCGCTCTCGAAGGTCTCCGTGATGAGGTCCACGAGGCCCTCGAGCTCCACGGGTTCGCCGTCGAGCAGGATGGCCTCGTAGTCGTGCAGGCCTAGGATGGAGTTCTTCCGGAGCGCCAGCTCGAGCACTCCGCGCTTGAGCCGGAGCTCGATCTTGTTCTCCGTGTGGGTGGGAGAGAGTTCGCTCGCGAAGTCTCTGAGGAAGGAGTTGAGGAAGATCTTCTTCGAGTGGCGGACCGCTAAGACCTGGGCATCCATAGAGGTTAGTTCCCTTGCGGAAGTCGGCCGGCGACGGTGAAGTCAAGACCGACGTGGGTGACGCCTCTACCGCAGATGCGTTCCGCCTCCGGCGTCGGGATCACGATGGTGAGGTGGTGCGGTCGGCCCCAGTAGAGGTACCGGTTGTTCGCCAGCTGGGCGTCGAGCACACTCTTCCCGCGGGCGCAGTTGGAGCTTCCGTTCACCGGGAAGGCCCGGGACTGGACGAGGCGGATGGTGGACGCCGTGTTGTCAGCGAAGAGGACGGCGCTGTAGCGGCAGGTGGAATTGTTCTCGACGAAGGTCGCCTTGATCAGGCCGTTGTCGAGAGTCTGATCCGTGCGCACGTGCTCGAAGCGAAGGTTCATGGCACGGTGGAGGCCAGGCACTTCAACCGGTGCGCCGGCGGGCTGGCAGATGTAGCCGGAGGGCCTGGCTTCCCATTTCTCTCCCGGGATCGAGAGGTCTTGCTGGGCAAAAGCGACTGAAGAGAAGGTCATTAAGAAGGCGAGAGCTTTAAACATACGAGAATCTCCTTTGAGTTTTTTAGGGACGGGAGAAATCATATTGGTCATGAGTTTGGTATGTCAAACAATAATTTGACTTGCGGTTCAGGAGTTCATATATTGATACAGCTTTCGATAACCCTCATGAAAATAGGATCTTATGAAATTTAAACTGCTCCTTGCTTATCTCAACACCCTTACCTTCAGTTGTGTGCAGATGGTTTTGTACATTACCATTCCGTACATTGCGACGCAGACGGGTGTGATGACTTCAAGCATTATTGCTGCCATAAGTGTGGGCTCATTGGTGTTTGCGGGGACGGGTCCATTCTGGGCAGCCCAGAGCGATCGCTCAGGGAGAGAGCGGGTTTTAAGCCTCGGGATGTTTGGGATGTTCCTTTCGTTTCTGTGCCTCACCCTGCTCTTCGTGTTTAACAAAGACCTCTCCATGGGGTCGAAGGTGTTCATCGTTTTCCTGGGCCGGATCCTCTATGGCCTGCTCGTCTCCGCCGTCGTGCCGGTCTCGCAGGCCTGGCAGCTTGACCTCATCCCCGAGGGTGATCGGATGAAGGTGCTCACGAGGAATTCGATGTTCCTTAACCTCGGAAGGATCCTGGGACCCATCCTGGTGCTCGCCAAGCAGGTCCAGTTCGAGAAGATCATCTTCTCCGCGACCGGCTGGGTCCTCGTGCTGGCCGCGACGAACCTCGCGTTCACCTGGGGCCGGACGGCGGTGCGGGCGCCGGCGGTGAAGCTTCCGTTCACGGGCCTCGTGGCCAAGTGGAAGCAGAGCCTCTCCGAATCCCTCTACCCGATCCTCCTCGCGATGGTCTTCACCGCCTTCGTCGGCATCCTCCACAGCTTCCTGGGCCACCACCTGAAGGTCGTCCTGGGGATCTCCGGAGAGGCCGCGACCTTGATGTTCGCGAAGCTCATCCTCGGCCTCTCCCTCATGGCGATCCTCCTGCAGCAGCTGAGCCTCCTGGTCTTCAAGTCGAACTGGAAGCTCCGGGTGGTCATCGGCTCCTCGGCCCTGGTCCTCGGAACCGTCATCATGATGAGGTCCGGCTCCGAGGGCATGATCTGGGTCTCGATGGGCTTCATCGCCGTGGCCACCTCCCTCATCCCCCCGGTGTACCTCACGCTCGCGAGCAAGAGCGAGGCCGCCGCCGAGGGGACGAACGTCTTCGGGAAGAAGCTCGGGCTCGCGAGCATCGCCCACTCCGTCGGCTACGCGCTCGGGGCGGGCCTCATCGCCGTCTCCATGAAGCTCAGCCTCCTGAGCCCGGCGGCCGTCGTGTTCCTCATCTCGTTCTCCATCATGGGACTTAGCTTCCTCATGATCAACAAGAGGAAGTACCAGTATGCTTGAGTGCACCGAACTCCAGAAGAAGATCTTCGGCCTCAAGATCTCCGAGCCCCGGCTCCCCGAGGACGAGGTCCGGCTCATCGAAAGCCTCGATGCGATCCTCGCCGGCGAGCGCTTCGGCCTCGTCCTCTCCGTCGAGGGGAAGGCCGCCTTCACCCTCGAGGGGAAGAAGCAGCTCAACCTCTGGTTCAAGAAGAACCGGCAGCTCCTCAAGGAGAGGTGCATCGGTCTGGTGCGGGTGAACCGGGACGCCTCCAAGCTCGCCCGCCTTAAGAGCAAGGCCCTGAGCCTGGCCATGCCCTGCCCGTACCGAGTGGTCGAGCAGGACCAGGAAGCCCTCGAGTACCTCCGTCGGAAACTGGAGTAGGAGGCCGTTGTCAGGTCGGCATAGCTCCGAAGGTTTTTATGCTTCTTCGTTGATTGTGAGGGCCGCAGAGGAGTCGGATGTTGTCTGCGGTTCTACTTCCTCCCATGGCGAAGGGGTGGATGTGGTCCCACTGGAGATTTCTGCGTTCTTTGCAGCGAGAACCGTCTTTGCTTGTGTGCTCGCACTGGTTTTTTGAACGGTAAATTGATAAGGCGGCCAGTCTCCAGAATGAGTTTGGTTTAAAATTGGTTTTTCAGAACTAACTTAAACTTCTCAAACAGGAGACCGACCAATGAGTATCGAGACAGAGTACGACCACTATATCG
>SXGU01303160.1_pt1 | contig 17880 bp, 11 predicted proteins | sample 3174531 | NCBI WGS metagenome assembly SXGU01 (sample SAMN11356863, study PRJNA531348) | freshwater metagenome | isolation source: freshwater sample F1-140 | place: China: Fuxian Lake, Yuxi | collected 2017-12-25 | reverse complement strand
TGGACGCCGAACTGACTGCTGCCAATGCCGCGCTAGACGCCGCGCGTGCCCAAGCCGCGGCAGCCGCCGAAGCGGGCGATGCTGGCGCAAGCGCAATGGCCGACCTGCAGGCCAGACTCGACGCCGCCACTGCCGAGGCAGAAGCCGCGCGAGCAGACGCCGAAGCTGCAAAGGAACACGCCGAAGCCGCGAAGGCAGAGGTAGAGGCCGCAAAGTCGGACGCCGAGGCTGCACGCGCCCAGGCTGCTGCCGCCGGCAACGCCGAAGCGGAGCAGGTGGCGGGACTGCAGCAGCAGCTTGCCGCCGCGCAGACACGGCTCGCGGAAGCTGAGTCTGCGGCCCAGTCAGCAGCCGAAGCTGCAAGGGAGACGCTCTCGAAATCCGAGCAGAACCGCGACGAGGCGCGCGACCAGGCTGCCGAAGCGCGCACGAATGCCGAGCAGTTGCGCGACAAGCTGGAGCGCGCGCATCAAGAGCTTGCGGCCGCTCAGTCCGCTGCACCGGCCATCGACCCGGCAGAACTGCAAAAAGCCCTGGCCGCCGCAGTTGACGCACAGCGCGAACTGGAAGCCGCCAACGCGGCCCTGGAAACCGCGGAAGGCGAAGCCAAGGCCGCCCGTAAGGCAAGTCGCGACCTTGAAGGCAAGCTTGAAGCCCTGCAAGCCAAGCTTGCCGAGGCTGAAAAGGCCGCCGCCCAAGCCAAAGCTGCGCCCACGACCGGCAGCGGACCTGACCTCGCCCCCGTCGGGCAGACCGTCGCCGACTTGTACGGCGTGGTCTCCTCGTTCCGGCCCGACTTGCGCTCGATTTCCGACGCGGCGCGCATGCTCAACAGCGACGACGAGGAAGAGCGCAGCGAAGGCAGCGAGCTGATGCGCGACACTTTGGAGAACGCCAACAGCCGCGCGGGCGAGCTCAAGAACCTGGTGGCGTCGCTGCGCGATTTTCTCGACAAGCACGGCGTGCACGTTTGAGGCGGCCTACCATGGTCAGTTGGTCGGCGCGCGGGGCGCAGGCGTTGGCGGCTTGCGCGGTTGTACTCACAGCTGCGTTGGCGGCCGCAGATTCGCCACCCGTTGGCGCCAGGTCCATCGAGCCCGAACACCTCGAAGAGGGCTGGAACTTGCCTGCGCCGCCGCTGCCGGCCGAAGTGCTTGAGGGCACGGCCTTTCAGCGCACGGTGCGCATTCGCCGCAGTGATGGCCAGCTGGCGAGCGAAGCTTGGCTCAAGGCACAGCTACAGGCGCTGGAAGTGGTCGCCGACGGCCGCGCGACGCCATGCGAGAAATCCGGCGCCGAATTCCGCTGTTCGTGGACCGCGCCCACGGCAGGCAAGGTGCAAGTGACATTGCGCGCTCGCACGGCGACCGGTGTGCGCGAAGGTCCGCCGTTGGCCGTCACGGTCCACGCCAACGTGCGGCTCAAGGTCAGCGCCGACATGGTGGACTACGGGGCGGTCACTGGCGGTTGCGGCTTGCAGCAGCACTGCAAGCCCATTGATTTCACGGGGAGCCAGCAGCTGCGCGGTGGCCAGAAGCTGGCGGTGTCGCGACCCACGGCCCAGCCCGACGGTAATCCTGGCTGGCCAGAGCTGCTGGTGCATGTGCGCGCAGGCCCCGGTTCGCCGCTGGTGCCGATCGCACACGGTGCGCCGGCGGTGCTGGTGGACTACGCCGCCGACAAGCCGCTAGAAGTGTGCTTCGCGGCGCCACGCTGCGCGCCAGTTCCCGCCAAGCCAGCGACCGCGTTGCTGCTGCAACCGATCGGCAAGGGCCTGGTCGAAGCCGATCGCGCCGCCAAGGTCGTGCTGCTGGCCGCTGTGACCGGCAATCCATTGTGGCAATGCTACTTGCCTTGGATTCTGGCGATTGCCGGCGTGGTGTTGGCCCTGTTCATTGCGGTCGGCGTCTTGAAGCCCCACAAGTTTCCCCCCTCTGCGATGCTGTTCGTTGGCGCGCAGGAGGCGCAGTTGGCCCGCGACGGAGGGCGGCCGCTGTACTCGGCGCCTGGCGGTCGACGTGGCTTCTACCGGTCCGCGACCTGCACCTTCGATGGCAGCGGAATGACCGTGCGCAAGGGCGCGGGCGGCGCGGTGGTGCTGCACGCCGAAGGCCGCGACATCCGCATCGAGCAGCGCACCCAGGTCGAAGTCAAGGAACGCCAGCGCTGGCGCGTGCTACCGCCCGAAGAGAAGATCCTGCAGCGCGGCGTGGTCCACCGGGTTGGCAAGGCTTTTCACTTCCGCGTCGATTGAGCGGTGCGCTACGGCCGGCTACTTGTTGGCCTGCAGGTTGTCCACCAGCTTCTGCATCAACCCATGCGCCGCGTCGAGCGCCCCGCTAGGGTCTAGTCCCGCTTTCTTGACCTCGGGGTCCATGCGACCCATGAACGCCATCGCCGCCTGAACGGTCGCCACGGCCGCCGCCTTGTTGCCGTTGAAAGCCTGAGCACAAGCGGCCTTCATCGCCTCGCCGGCGCGCACGATGGCCGCGGTGCGACGCGCCACCGGGTGGGTAAAGTACTCGTAGCCGCCGTCGGGGACGGCAAACAGGCCGTTGACCTCGACCAGCTTCTCATGCGACTGCTTGGTTCCAGACGCCGTGAGCGTGTAGCTCCACGTGGCCTTGGCCAGCAACAGCGCCAGCCCCGTGTCAATGACCGTGCCACTGGGCGGCTGCAAGCGAATGGCGATAAGACCGTTGCGCTGCGACGGGTACAGCTGGCCGAGCACCGGGTCCGGCGGCGGGGCTCCGTTGTCCGGCGCCAGGGTATCGCCGGCCAACGCGTCTGGCACCGCGACCACGTCGCTCGCCGCGACATCGCCAACCGCAGGCTTGCTGGCCTTGCCCAAGTACAGTGTGCCGCCAACGGTGTCGAACGGTAGGCCGAAGGCGTCGCGCACCGACCAGCCGTTGCCCAGCTGGATGGCCACGCTCAGGTTGGCAGCCACCGGGACCAGCAGCGAAATCAGGTCTTTGCTGAAAGCCTGCTGCAAGGCCGTCTGCGTGGGCGCTTCGTAGTACGTGCCACCCGTGACCTTGGCGAGGTTGGTCAGCAGCGCGCCATTGACTTGCAGCCCGACGCCGATCGATGACACCGAGACACCCGCTTTTTTGGCCAGATCCACGAAGTCGGCCGCGCCATGTTCGCCGAGCGTGCCCGCGCCGTCGGTGGCCAGCAAGATCCGCTGCTGCTTGGCGTTGGACTGCAGCTTGCCAAGCCGTTCGACCGCAAACTGCAAGCCCCCGTACAGGTCGGTACCGCCCTGGCTCTTGATGCCCGAGAGGCTGGCCACCAGTTGTCCCTTGAGAGCGGACGTGTAGGGTGAGGCCGCAAACACCTCTTCCGTGCCCGCGTCAAACATCACCACGGCCAGTGCGCTCTGTGCCGGCAGGCTGTCCGCGATGTCCAGGATTCCGGCCTTGACCGCTGCCAGCGACTGCGGCCCCAAGGACGCCGAGCGGTCGACCGCCACCACCAACTTGAGGTTCGGCTGCAGCGCGGCCAGCGACGCCGCGGTATTGAAACCAATTTGCAACAGGACTTCCGGTTCCTGATTCGGCTCGGCGATGATGGCTGCAATGGCGTGCAGGTCGACCGGCCGCTCCGGGCTGGCTTGCGGCAGTGGCGTGTCGTGCTCGTTGAACCAGCCTTCCATCGGCAGGTCCTGCGCCGATGGTACGACACCGGCCTGCACCAACTCTCGGAACTTGCTGGCGTTGAGCGCGCCCGGCAGCACCAGGCCCAGCCCCGGACCCGGCGTGCCAATCGGGCCCCCGACCGCGGCGTCCGGCCCCGTCGTGGTGCCCACATCCATACCAGCTTGGGCGGCGTCGGCGCTGCGACGAGCCATGCCCTGGGGTTGGCCGTCGACGGTGACCCAACCATCGTCGGACACCAGCGTGGAGGCCGAGTCCACGCTGGCACACGCGGCCAGTGCCGCGGCGAGCAGACCCCAGAGAAGTGGCTTAATCACGGGCACTTCCACGAAATCGCCAGGTCGTCGACCCACGCGCCCTGGCCGTTGTTGTTGCTGTTGTTGGCGATGAACACAATCTGGAAACCGATGGTCTGGCCCTTGTACAGGTCGAGCGGGATGGTGGTGGTGGCAAACCCATTGGTCGAGGTGCATACCATCGCCACCGGCGCGCCATTGATGCGGAACTCGACGCGGTCGTTGTTGCAGTTCGCCGGTTCGTTGGGCGCCTTGTTGAACAGCACCTTGGCCGTGAACACCGGCGAGGTCACGCCCGCCGGAATCGCCTGATTGAGCAGCGCCGCAGTGCCGGTAATCGCAATCGGCACCGGAATCGGCATGTTGTAGCTGTGCTGGCCGTTTTGCGGGTTGATCCAGCCAAAGTACAGCGACGTCTTGGGCGAACTGGACTGGGTGCTGTCGAGCGACCACTTCATCAGCGGGTGCGGGTTGTTGAGCTCCAGCGGCGACACCAGGCCGTCGTCAAAGTTCTTGGTAAACCCGGTCGGCGTGACGTGGGTGCAACTGCCGTCGGCCGGATTGCAGCTGTCGGTGGTGCACGCCACGCCGTCGTCGCAGTTCTTGGGCGTAACCTTGCAACTGCCGCCGCTGCACGCCTCGCTCGTGCAGTTGTTGCCGTCGCTGCACGCCGCGGAGTTGGGTGCAAACACGCAGTTGCCGGTGGCCTTGTCGCAACTGTCGGTGGTGCAGGTGTTGCCGTCGTCGCACGCTTTGCTGGTGCCGGCGCAGCCCTTGGCGCCGCAGGTGTCGTTGCTGGTGCACGGGTTGTTGTCGTTGCAAGGGCCAGTGCCAGCGGTGTTCAAGCAGCCTGTCTGCGGCGAGCACGAGTCGGCCGTGCACGGGTTGGCGTCGTCGCAGTTCAGCTTGCCGGCGCCGAGGCACTGGCCTTGCACGCAGGTGTCACCTGTGGTGCAGGCGTTGTTGTCGTTGCAGTTGTTGCCAGACTGCGTGAACACGCAGCCGGTTTGCGGGTTGCAGGTGTCCGTTGTGCACGGGTTGTTGTCGTTGCACGGCAGCTTGGTGCCGACGCAGGCGCCCGCGGTGCAGACGTCGTTGGTTGTGCACGCGGTGTTGTCGTTGCACGCGGCGCCGTTTTGCGGCGTGGACACGCAGCCAACCTTGGGGTCGCAGGTGTCGGTCGTGCAGGGGTTGTTGTCGTTGCAGGTCAAAGCCGCCCCGCCGACGCACGCCGGCTTGCCGCCGACCACGCCGCACACATCGCCGCTGGTGCACGCGCTGCCGTCGTCGCACTTGCCGCCGAGCGCAGGTGTCGTCAGGCACCCGGCCACGAGATCGCAGCTGTCGGTCGTGCACACGTTGTTGTCGTTGCACAGCGCGCCCTGGCCGACGTGGGTGCAGCCGATCTTGGCGTCGCAGGCGTCGAGCGTGCAGCCGACTGCGTCATCGCAGTTGGCGGGGACACCGATGCACGTACCGAACGAGCACACGTCGCCGCCGGTGCAGGTGTTGGCGTCGTTGCACGGGGTGCCCGCCTGCTTGGGCAACAGCAGGCACGCGCCGGTCGCCGTCTGGCAGGTGTTGGCGAGGCAGGCCGTGTTCTTGCTCGGGTCGCAGACGATGACGCTACCCGGCTTGACCTTGCAGGTGCCCTGCTGGCAGCTGAGCGTGCCATTGCATGCGTTGTTGTCTTGCTGGCACTGACTGTCGTTCTGGCATGCGCAGTTGTTGAACGGCCCTTGGCACACGCCATTGAGGCAAACGTCGATCGGCGTGCACGGATTGTTGTCGTTGCACTGGGCGATGGTGTTGGTGTGCTTGCAGCCGGTCTTGGGGTCGCAGCTGTCGATGGTGCACACATTGTTGTCGTTGCAGTTGACCTGACCGACCAGGCATGCGCCACCAAAGCACTGCCCAGACGTCGTGCACGAGTCGGTGTCGTCGCACGGTGTGCCGTTTTGCTTGTTGGCCTGTGCGCATTGGCCGGTCTTGGGGTCGCATTGGTTGGCCTGGCATGCGCCTGCGCTGGGCGGGCAGCTCACCACGCTATTAGGCTTGGGCACGCACTGGTTGTTGCTGCACATCAGCACACCGTCGCACAGGTTGCCGTTGTCCAAGGCCGCGCAGTCGGCGTCGGTCTTGCACTGGCACTGGTTGGCGCCCGACTTGCAGGCCCCGGCACTACAAGCGTCGCCGACCGTGCACACGTTGCCGTCGTCGCAGGTTCCGGTGTTGTTGGTCTGTGAGCACGTGCCGGTGCTGCCGCAGACGGCCGTGGTGCACGGGTTGCCGTCGTCGCCGCAGCCGTTGGGGCCGTTGCAGACGCCGGCCTGGCACTGGCCGACGCCGCCGCACAGCTCAGGACCGCCGCAGGGCGTGCCGTTGACGGTGTTGCTGGTCTCGCACTTGCCGTTGGCCGGGTTGCACTGGTTGGCGGTGCACTGCTTGCCGGTGGCTGCGCAGCTGACCACAGTCTTGGAGTCGAGCACGCATGCGTTGTTGGTGCACACCAGCGTGCCGTTGCAGGCGTTGCCGTCCTCGAACTTGCCGCAATCGGCGGTCGCCTGGCACTGGCAGACGTTGGCGCCGCTGGCGCACTGCCCGGCCTTGCATGCGTCGGCTCCGGTGCACTTGTTGCCGTCGTCACAGACAGTGCCGTCTTTGGTGGCCGGGTGCGTGCAACCCTGGTTGGCGTCGCACAGGTCTTGCGTGCACGGGTTGGTGTCGGCGCAGTTCAGGTTGGCGCCGGTGCAGGTGCCCGACTGGCAGGCGTCGCCACTGGTGCACAGGCTTTTGTCGTCGCAGGGCGTACCGTTGGGCTTGGGCGCTGCGTTGCACTTGCCGGTCTTGCCGTCGCAGACGTTGGTCGCGCAGGCGCCGCCGTCCGGGCACACCACCACCGAGCCAGTCTTGACCGCGCACTTGTTGGCCGCGCAGACCAGCGTGCCGTTGCACACGTCGCCGTCCTCGAACTTGGCGCAGTCGGCGTCGCCGGTGCACTGGCACTGGTTGGCGCCGGAGATGCACTGACCGCCCGGTGAGCACACGTCGCCCACCGTGCAGGCGTTGCCGTCGTCGCACGCGCCGGGGACCGGGCTGTGCTGGCAGCCGGCCTTGGCGTCGCAGCTGTCGAGCGTGCACACGTTTTTGTCGTCGCAGTTCAGTGGACTACTGCCCACGCACGCGCCGCCAAAGCACGCCGAGCTGCCGGTGCACGCGGTGCCGTCGTCACAGCCCTGGCCGTCGGGCTTGCTGGTCTTGACGCACTGGCCGCTAGCGGCTGCGCAGGCGATGCCGGTGCAGGCGTCGCCGGCCGGACAGGTGACGACGCTGCCGGGCTTGGAGATGCACTGACCGTTGCTGCACTGCAAGGTGCCGTTGCACAAGTCGCCGTCGTCTTTGCAGTCTACGTCGGTCTTGCATACGCCACACACGTTGGGGCCGGGCGCGCAGCCGCCCTTGTTGCAGACATCAGGGCTGCTGCACGCGTTGCCGTCGTCACACGGTCCGGCGTTTTGGGTGTTGGTGCAGCCGGCCTTGGGGTCGCAGGCGTCGCTGGTGCACACGTTCTTGTCGTCGCAGTCGGTGGCGGTGCCTTTGCAGGTGCCGCCCACGCACTGGTCTTTGCCGGTGCAGATGCTGTTGTCGTCGCACTGCGTGCCGTCGGGCACCGGAGTCAAGCCGCACACGCCGGTCTTGGGCTCACAAGCGTTGACCGCGCAAGCGCCACCGGTGCCGGGCGTGCAGGTCACGATCGATTTGGGGTCGGTCTGGCACACGAAGTTGCTGCACTTGACCACGCCGTTGCACAGGTCGGTGTCGTTCTTGCAGTCGGCGTCGGTCTTGCACTCGCAGGTGCCCGTGCCGGCGCACTTGCCGTCCTTGCAGGCATCGGTGGTGGTACAGGGGTTGCCGTCGTCACACGCAAGCGTGGTGTTGGTGTGGGTGCAGCCGCCAATCGGGCTGCAACCGTCGGCGGTGCAGGCGTTGCCGTCGTCGCAATTGATCGCCGAGCCGCCCTTGCAGGTGCCGAGCGCGCACGCCTCGGACTGGGTGCACGCGTCGCCGTCGCTGCACGCCGTTCCGTCGGCCTGGTTGAGCATGCCGCACTGGCCGGTCTTGGCGTCGCAGGTATTGGTCGAGCATGGTCCGTCCTTGGCCTTGTCGCAGACCACGACGCTGCCGGTCTTGGGTTGGCACTGGCCGCCCTGGCAGCTGAAAATGCCGTTGCACAGGTTGCCGTCGTCGAACGAGACGCAGTCGCTGTCGGCCTTGCAGGTACAAACGTTGCTGCCGCCGCCACAGGTGCCGCCGGCCGAGCAGGCCTCGCCCTTGGTGCAGGTGTTGCCGTCGTCGCAAGCGCTGCCGACCGCCACGTTGTGGACGCAGCCACTGGGTTCGCAGCTGTCTTTGGTGCACGGGTTGCCGTCGTCGCAGCCAGACACCGTGGCGCCCTGGCACGCGCCCTGCTTGCAAGTGCCGCCGGTAGTGCAAGTGCCCGAGGTGCCGCAGCCGGTACCGTCTGGCGAGGCGAAGCTCACACACAGGCCCGACTTGGGGTCGCATTGACTGGCGACGCAGGCGCTGGCTCCGGGTGGGCAAGAAACGGTCTTGCCGTCGTTGATGCACGCGCCGCCTTTGCAGATGAGCTTGCCGTCGCACGGGTTGCCGTCGTCCTTGGCACCGCAGTCCAGGTCGGTCAGGCATTCGCATGCGTTTTTACCGGCGCTGCAGCCACCAGCGGCGCAGACGTCGCCAAACGTGCACGGATTGCCGTCGTCACACTGCGCCGCCTGGGTCGCGTCGTAGGGCAGGTACGTGCAGCCTTTGGCGGGGTCGCAGACGTCGTTGGTGCACACGTTCTGGTCGTTGCACGCCGTTGCCGGGCCGGGCAGGCACACGCCACCCGCGCCGCACTTGTCGTTGAGCGTGCAGGCGTTGCCATCGGTGCACACCGTGGCTGTCGCATCGACGGGTACTGGCACTTGCACGCACAGCCCGATGGTCGGCTGGCATGCGATGGCCACGCACGGATTGGTCGACAGGCTGCAGGTGACGGTGGTTGCGGGATCGACCTGGCAGGCGTTGGCGACGCAGATCAGCGTGCCGTTGCAGAGGTTGCCGTCCTCTTTGGCCTGGCAGTCGGCGTTGGCCTCGCACTCGCATGCGCCCGAGCTGCCTTTGCAGACGCCAGCGTTGCACAAGTCGTTGGTCGTGCACGGGTTGGCGTCGTTGCAGGCGATGGCCGCCCCGCCGCCGGCGATGGGCGTGTGGCTGCAGCCGTTCGGCACGCACAAATCGGCGGTACAGGGGTTGGCGTCGTCGCAGTCCAGAATCTGGCTGGGGATGCACTTGCCGCCTGCGCAGGCGCCTGTCACGGTACAGTTGTCGTTGTCTTCGCACTTGGTGCCGTCGGCGGTCGGGATCTGGGTGCACTTGCCGCCGGTGATGGGGTCGCAGACGTCGGCGGTGCACACGTCGCCGTCGTCGCAGGTGGCCTTGCCGGCCGCACACAGGCCGGCCGCGCACGACTCGTCTTTGGTGCACGGGTTGCCGTCGTTGCAGGTTTGCCCGGTTGCGGTCGGCGCGTGCTGGCAGCCGCCGGCAGAGACGCAGTTGTCCAAAGTGCAAGGGTTGCCGTCATCGCACATGGCGGCCTGGCCGCCCTTACAAGCGCCGCCCTTGCAGACATCGATGAGCGTACAGGCGTCGCCGTCGCTGCAGGCCGCGCCATCTGGCAGCGACGCTTTTGCGCAGCCGCTGGCGGTGCAGATGGGTGTCTCGCAGGCGCCGGTGTCGGTCGCCTGGCAGGGCAGCGCTTTGCTTGCGTCGACCACGCACACGCCGGCCACACACGCGACCTGGCCGGTGCAGCTGGCGACCGTGGTGCTGCAATCGCTAGCCAGCTTGCAGCCACAGGTCGGCTTGCCGACGCACGCGCCGAGCACGCAGGTGTCGCCAGCCGTGCAGCTGTTGCCGTCGTCACAGGCGCCACCGCCGCTGACCACGCCGGTGCAGCCGAGTTTCTTGTCGCAGGTCGTCGGGCAACCGCCCGGCCCGGCAGGACAGGTGGCCACGCCGCCGGCCTTGCACGCCAGGCCCTGGCAGGTCTCGCCAAAGGTGCAGACGTCGCCGTCGTCGCACGCAACGCCATCGGGGCTGGCGCTATGGCTGCACGCGCCGGTCTTGGCGTCGCAGGTATCGACGGTGCACAGGTTGTTGTCGTCGCAGTTGACCTTGGCCGCCGGGTTGACGGCGCAGACCCCGCCCGAGCATTGCAGGGCGCCCGCGCACAGGTCGGTGGAGAATTGTGAGCAGTCGCCATCGCTTTGGCAGGTGCAGGCGTTTTTGTCCGCTACGCACGCGCCGGTCTGGCAGTGGTCGCCGATCGTGCAAGGGTTGCCGTCGTCGCAAGGTCCGGCGGGCTTTGGCGCGTGGACGCAACCGACCGCGGCCGCGCAGGTGTCGAGCGTGCACGGGTTGCCGTCGTCGCAGTCGATGCCTTTGGTGGCTTTGCAGGCGCCGCCCATGCACAGCGACTCGGCGCTGCAGGCCTGGCCGTCGTCGCACGCCGCGTTTTCGGGCTTGGGCACGGCGACGCAGCGCTTGCTCTGCGGTTCGCAAAGCGTCAGCGTGCAAGGGCCGCCGCCCAGGGCGGTGCAGTCGCTGTCGGCAAGGCAGGTAGGCTGCGGGCCGCCGGTGGTCGAGGTGACCTCGGAGGACGCGTCGATCGACGCTTTGGGAACGCCGCCGCCGACGACGGCGATGTCCGTGCCGTCGCATGCGGCTGTCGATGCGGCGAAAGCAGCTGCAATTACCAGCGACAAGGCGCGTGCTGAAGGGGTGGCCGACGAACGAGCGAGCATGAGGTCCTCCGAGCAGATTCCGGTCCCGGCATGCCGCCCAAAGCCGCACCGGAGGCGTGCAGGGTAGGCGATTCGGCGAAGGGTTGCCAGTAGATGAAGTGACCGGTGGTCCGCTGCGAGGACGTCGTCCGCCCCTTTCACCCTTCCCAATTTGCTCTGCCCTGCCAGGCTACGAGCGAGCCTCGATCCGTGCACTGCCCAAACGCGACAAGCCCGATCGCCTGTCCAGCAGGCGGCATCACGTCGTTTTGTGCAACTCCGCACGGCAGGATTCCGCCAGGTCGCGGACACCTAGCGCCTCGGCCTGTTCCAACGCGTAGCTCCAGTCAAAGCGGTCGCCTTGGGTGCGCAGCACGCCCCGAATGTCGTCGAGTTGCCGGCTGAGCACCCCGTTGCTTGCCTTGAAGCAAAGCAACTTTTGCACAACGACATCCTCGGCGCTGGCGACTGCTATTGGCGTCGCCCCCGGGTCCAACTGGACATCCATAGCGCGCAAGTACATCAGACCATCGTAGGGGCGGTGGCCGCCGACGAAGACGTCGATTTTGACACCCGAAGGGTAGTCAATGGCGTTGAACGACGAGCGAAACCTCAGCGCCTCTTCCATGGCCTCTTCGGCTGCGTACCAGTCCGTGCCCAGGGCAGTGCACAAACCGCCAATCTGGTCGCGCCGCAGCAACGCGACGACGTCCACGTCCTGCGTCATGCGCGGCATCCCATGCAGCGAACTGGCCAGGGAGCCGCCGACGAAGAAGTGCAGGCGGATCTGCCGGGCCGCCTCCGCAAAAGCGCTGAGCGCCGCCACGTCGCCGGGCTGCATCATGGCTGCGTCGCCGCCCCCGCGTCCCAGCAGAACGCGCGCCGCATAGTCTCGCGGTCCAGCCACAGCGCCAGCGTGCGCATCTGCACCTCGCGGTCCTCGGCACGCGGGTAGCGAATGCGAACACCGCGCTCCGCCAACTCCCTGGCCACGCGATTGAGCCGAGACGTCTGCGCGAGGCGCTCTTGCGGGGTCATCGCCCGGTAACGAGCCAGCAACACTGCCCATGCGGCCGGACTGGTATCTGCCGGTCGCAGCGGGTCGGTCGCAGCCCACGCTGCAGTAAACGGGGCGTCGGCGGTGGTATCGGGACCGGACATGGGCATCATTCTAGCGGTGCGGCCGTCATCGCCAGTGTAGCGCGAGGCACTGTTCGCGAAAACTTGCGGCCGGGTTGGGCGCGAAGGCTTGGCGCTTGATGCCGCGCAAAACCCGCGAGTGCCCCGGAGGCTCCATTGGCCTGCTCCTCACTTACGCGGCTGTTACTCGGGTTCTCAAGGATTACTGCAGCGCGTACCAGCGTGGCTGCCTGGTCGTACGAACAGTTATCAAATAGTTCTGACGTGTTGGGCGTCACGCTGGCACCCTGCCGGAGAAAGGCCTCAAGTTTGATCGCGTGTATTCTTGGACACCTACCGCCAAGGCCCACTTTGCGGCTACGCACTGTAACTACTTAACATCAAATGGTTGTAGTCCCATCTGCGCGCCATAGAGTCGAATTGCGTCCGTGGACATCGACCACGCTTATTAGCGAAGCACGTGGTCGAAGTAGGCATGATTACGGCATTGGCGGCGTTTACATTTGATTGTCGCCATGTGCAGAGAGACTCGGCTGCGGAAAAAACTTCACCGACGGCCTTGACAGCCCGTCCAGCGAGCCCCACGATTCGTAGCAATCTCCCAGCCGGCCCAACAGCCGGCCCAACAGCCGGCACTTCGAGGTACTCGATGGCCTGCGGTTGCGGAAAGTCTTTTCAACTCGCCAAGAATGCGCAGCTGCAGACGGATCGCGAGGGTCTCAGGCGCGTCTATTGGTCGCCCAGCATGCCCTTTGAAGCGCCGGCGATCTATGTGCGTGCGCTGATCCTGAACAACAGCAACGCTACCATTCGGTTCATCGGCCGGGTCTCGGTGGACGAGGTAACTTGGACCGCCGTGGACACGACTGGCGGCTACCTCGACACCCAGACTGCGGGCTACTCAGCACTCGGCGCGCTGGCGTTTCAGTACCTCGGCGACGCAACAACGCGTGGCCCGTTTTTTCAGATCGGCATTGAAGTCGACAGCAGCAATGGCACGTCTGAGGGCCTGATCACGCTGTCGGCCGATGCGGCATTCGGCCCGATTCGCGCTGAGCGCGTCGATATCGCTGCCACAGTCGGCACACTCGGCGTGGCTACGGTGCCCACGTTGATCACGGGTGCCGGCCGCATTTCGACTTTCGGTTGCCGCCAAGTACGTATTGAAGTCCAGTTTTCCGCAGCCGTTGGCCAGACGTTTGCGCTGTACCTCGCCACCTCCGGCACCTCCACGGACACGTTGGTGGTTGATCACATGACGAAAATCAGCACGACGAACACCAGCTTGACCACGTTCAGCTTCGTCGTCGATTCGCCGGACACATGGTCAACGGTTTACTACGAGGCAGGTGGCACAACCGGCGCGATTAGCCGGGTCTACATCGTGCGGGTGCCCTAGCGGAGGCAGCGATGGGCACCAAAGAATGGCGGTTGCCAGGCGCCGAACAAATCCAATCTAACGCTGGTGGCGAATTGCCGGTCGTGCGTCACGCGAGCGCAAGCGCAGGCCGCCTTGCAACGCCGGCTCGCAATCAAGAACTATCGGCCCGCCAAAGAGACCAGCAGACTGCCGGCGCTGTTTGCGCCGATCCGGATGCGGCAGCCCACGGGTTTCAGGCGATCGTACTGCCGCTGATTTCCCACGACCTGACCGTTGGCGGTAGCAGCGCAAGCCCACTAGCGGACCGCGTAGTGGGCCTCGCCGTTGACACATTGCTGGTCGAGCCGCGGCCGGACTCGGCGGACTGTCCTGATTGCGAGCCGCTGGAACCACGGCGCAGCGCTTCGTTGAGCGATGGCAGCTTGGCTGGAGACGACAGGCCGGCCTTGGTCCCTGTCGACAGGGCAACGGGCGACGCAGTTACCGTGTTTGCCGCAATTGCGGCCGGCGAACAGTTTGTCGGGGCGATTCTGGCCGAAGTCGCCGCCTTCAACGCACGCGCGGCGGGCGACCGCAGCCCGTAGGTCGTCCCACCGAAAGGGTCGCTTGCCGCTTGGCGGCCTGGGGCACCTGCCACCAAACCTATTGCCGGATTCGAGGAGTCTCCGATGTTCCAGCCGGTGCTCAAGTTCACATTCCCAATCGTCGGTCAGTACGACTTGCTGCTGATTCCGATTAATCCCTTGGGCATCAAGTTGTACTTGGTACGGCACTTGGTCATGAATCAGAAAGGCGGCCCGGTATATACCCAAGGCGCCATGCCCGGATTTCGGCCGTCCGCGGTGCCGTTCGGTTGGCCAAAGCTCTTTGCGCCGGACTGCTGGGACAAAGCAATGAAGCCGCCCTGGTCAGGCTACTTCCAGCCTACGCCGCAAAAACAAGGGAAATGCCTGCCCTATTACCATACGATTCCGGCCTTCGTCCAAGTGTACCAGGGCGGCACCAAGGGCATCATCTATGGCAACACAATTGCAACGTGGACCACGCCGCTGGGCTGGGGTCCATATCGGGTCTGGTACGAGCCCGACGTCAACAACAAAAGCTACGGCGCCGACAACTTCGACGGTGGCACAACATGGTGGATGTCGCCAACCAAGCCACTGGTCCTTTTGGAAACAGGATTCAAGGAAACGTCGTCGATCGTGCAGTATTTGGAACTTGGAAATTGGGGCGTTTCGATAAGCCTAAATGGATCGTTCGTTCCGACCAAATGGCTTCTTGGGCAAAAGGTCCCGAATAAACTGCAGTTGCAGGGCGGCCAAGGCTCATTCCAGGTTTTTGGGCCCAATGGCATCGAGTATGAAGTTCACAATGTAACAGCAGAGTACAAAGCGGCGCTCGGCACCAAGAATTTCCCGTTTCCCTTGTATAGGATGAAGTCGCCGTCGATCTATGGCACACAGCAGGCCTTTTCGAATCCTGGCGGGGGCCCCGGCGATCTCCCCATGTTGGCGCTGCGTTTCGGCTACAATATGAATGCGCCGTTCAAGCTGGAGGACACTCCGCCCAACTCCGAAAAGTCGACGATGTATCTAGCCCGGGCTGCGGTCGTTCAGTTCGTAGTGGAGGGCGAGTAGCTGCTACGCGATCGCCAGCGCCAGCAAGTTGCGATGTCAATACGTGCGACAGTGCCAAGGCGTATCTTGATCAGCAAGCGCCCCGGCAAACACGAACTACTGCACACAGCGCATGCCCTGATGGGGGTAGCCAGTGGCATCAGAGAAGCCACCGTGCTGGCGCCACGTTGCCCGAAGGTTCGTAATCCCAAGCAGGCTTTGATGGTAGTCACCGCCGCGACAAACGCGATCGCAATCCTTGGTACACGGTGGGCCAAGTGGATTCACCGGCGGAGAGGCAGCGTAATAGGCCATGCCATAGTGGTCTGCTACAAACTCAGCGACATTGCCAGCCATGTCCCACAGCCCGTCGGGCGACCGCCCAGCTGGCTTGCTGCCCACCTCGCGCGTGCGATGTGGTAGGCCACAGCCGAGGCTCCCATCATCGTCAAACGCAAAGGTATTCGCGACCACGCGCGAACAATCCGGCGGCTCGTTGCCCCAAGGAAAGTTCCTGGCCTCGGCGAGGCACTTCGCCGGGTCCAATTGGCCGCAGCCACCCCGCGCTGCACGTTCCCACTCCGCTTCGGTCGGGAGCCGCTTGCCCAGCCACTCGCAATACGCCTTGGCCTGCAACCACGAGACGCCGTTGATCGGATGGTTGCTGCGGTCGTCTTGCGAAGTCCAGTTGTAGAGGCGCCGATGCGCCGAATTGCCTGACCAAACCATCTGAGGCACGGTGCACCCACCGGCGTCGACGCACGCCGCGTACTGCGCCACCGTTACCTCAAACAGATCGATCGCGTAGCCGCTGAGCCAAACAAGGTGAACCGGGTGCTCATCGGCGACGTACTTACACAGGTCGCTGGCGCAGCCCATCCAAAAATAGCCTTCTCGAATCCAGACCATGCCGGGCGGCACCGGCGGCGCGCAGTCGGACTGGCCGACAACGCAGTCGCCTGTCGCCGCTGGCCCGCTGGCGCCGTCGGGGCCGTGTGGCCAAAGGTCGATCGTCCAGTTGCCACCAGCAGTTGCCACTGCATCGCTGTTCCCGTCGGCAGTGGTTGGTCCTGCATCCTTGAGTCCGCCGGCCGTGGCAGTGCCGCCGGCATGGCCGTCGTCGACTTGCCTGCATGCTGCGCCAAGACCCGAGAACCCGAACCAGAGTGCCAAAATCCAGTGGATCTGCGGCTTGATCGTTCGGCGGCACCCTTGCAGGCGATCGGCACAGCAACGACCCGAAACCAACCCTAGGGCAGAATCACCAGCCGAAATGCGCCAAAGCTGGCCCGACTTTGCCATTTCCACCACTTGCCGAAGCAACGTATTAGCGCCCAAAGTTCATTAGGTTACCGTGTTGCGTATTCGCTGCCTCGGCCCAGCAATTGCCATGCTGCACGCCCGGTTGGCCCGTGTCAAAAATGCCGTTGTTGTCTTGCCATTTCAGCTATGTCGCGCGGGGAATTTGCCACAGAGCGCGGCAGCGCCAGGCCCTGAGCTGAAGCCAGCCAAGCTAGATGCAGCCGGCAGCGAGCGGCCGGCGGTCTGTCTCCGCGGTCTGCTTCTGCCTCCGTCCACCTGCGGTCTGGCGCCATTCGCCAGCCGCACCCCGACCCCCGAATTTTTGGACACCACTTAACCCGTCGCTACCATGGCCCGCAGCGACAACAACGTCGCGTACCCCACAAGGCGGCACCCATGGCCCTGACCAAAACCTCAGAAAGCAGCGGCAAATGCATCCGCGACGGCCGATACACGCGCTCCAAAGTCAAGGCGAACAAGAAGACCAAGGCGCTTGAGCCCGTGATCGGCATCGCCCAAGTCAAGCTCAAGCAGACCATCGACGCGCGCATCGCGGCCGACGACGCCGCTATCGACGCTCGCGCTGAGCAGGACGCCCGCGAGGAAGACCTGCAAGACGAGCAAGGCGTGTTGTCGGCCAAGCTGTTCGGCGAAAGTGGCTCCTACGACAGTGAGCTCTACCGCGGCGTGTTCGAATTGGCGCCGTCCAAGATTGCGGTGCTAGGCGAAGAGGACCGCCGCAAAGCCTACGTCGCCGTCAACACTGCCATCGCCAAGGGCGTGCCCAAGGCGTGCGAGCCAGCGGCCAAGGGCGTGCTCGCGGCCCACGGCGACTACACCAAGGCATATGGCGCCCGCGAGGCGGCCGATGGCGTGCTGCGCGACGCTGAGAAGATCGAGGCCAAGGCCCGCGACGAGTGGCACACGGCCATCCGCCAGCTCAAGGCGCAGCTGACCAACCTGTTCCCCCGGCAACCCAAGAAGGTGCTGCGGTTCTTTCCGGCGCCGGCCAAAGGCAAGAAGAAGGGGCCGGAGGGTGAGCCGCCGAAATAGATCGTGGTTGTGGTGGCGCATGCTGGGCATGCGTGGTGCCTGCGATGTCGCAGGGCGCGAATTGGCCGGCATGCGACGGCGCTGCGATGTCGCAGGCGTGTCGGTAGCTGGGCATGCGGCGAGACTTCAGTATCGAAAGCTGGCGGTAGGGCGGCATGCGCCAGCGCTGCAGGGCTGCAGTGCCGGGATTGCGGGGCATGCGCAGGTGGCAGCGTGTTGCACCGCATCCGCTGGGGCTGGATCAAACCGGCCGACTGCGCTCATGCCGCAGGCCTCAGAAGCCACGGGCATGGCCTGGCTGCCTGTGGGCCTGGGGTCTATCTCCGCGCCCTGTCCCTGCTCCCGTCGCTCTGACCAACGTGCGAAAATCCCTCCAACCGCTGATTTTCGCACCCATCCCACCTGCACCATTGCCCGCACCGCGCCATTGCCCTACGCTTGCGCCCCCGCCGGCCCCCTTGCGCCTGCGGTCAGCCAGCCCAGCCAGCCCCCACGCGTTCGACCGCCCGCGAGCCTGCCGCCAATGGCCCTCAAGCCCCTGAAAAAACTGCGCCTGCAAGGGTTCAACAACCTGACCAAGACGCTCAG
>SXGU01522355.1_pt1 | contig 17887 bp, 14 predicted proteins | sample 3174531 | NCBI WGS metagenome assembly SXGU01 (sample SAMN11356863, study PRJNA531348) | freshwater metagenome | isolation source: freshwater sample F1-140 | place: China: Fuxian Lake, Yuxi | collected 2017-12-25 | reverse complement strand
GCCCTTGATTCGGGTGTTGGTTCGACCCGAAGGGCAGTGTCCCGGCAATACCGCTGACAAATCGCCTGTTCCAAACCGAACCAAAGGGTAGGTTGGGTTGAGACTAGTTACAACCACCTCGCCGACTTCGCCTTCAGCAACGGGGTCACCGGTACCCGGTCGAACGATTTCTAGAAATACGTTTTCATCAACGATCAACCCTTCGCGTGCCGCGGTCTCATAAGCAATCAGCCCGACATCCGCCGTGGCGTAACACTGGTACGCATCAATACCGCGCTCGGTCATCCAATCCCGCAAGGAGGGCGGAAACGCTTCGCCAGACACCAAGGCTTTACGCAGGCTAGGCAAAGCTACGCCCATTTCAGAAGCTTTTTCCACAATGATTTTTAGAAAACTGGGTGTCCCGATATAGCCTGCCGGTTGAAGCTCGGACATGACGGCCACTTGTTGCTCGGTTTGGCCGATGCCACCGGGAAAGACCGTACACCCCAGCGCATGTGCGCCGGATTCCATCATCGAGCCTGCAGGCGTAAAGTGGTAGCTAAAGCCGTTGTGAATGAGTTCGCCTGAACGGAAACCCGCAGCAAAAATCGCTCGCGCCATGCGCCAATAATCGCTGGCCGTGCCTTCCGGTTCGTAAATAGTTCCGGGGCTTGCAAACACCCGTGGCATCGATTTTCCAAATCCTGCCGCGCTAAAGCCACCAAACAGATTACCACCGGCAGCGCGAGCGGCTTTTTGCTGCTCAAGCAATTCATGCTTTCTAATCACCGGCAATTGCGCTAAGGCAGCGCGGCTGTTGATATCGGTAGCGGTGGTGTGTTGAAGCGACTTAGAAAACGCTGGCGCATGGGCTTTCGCATGGGCAATATGCGCTGGCAGGGCCGCCAAAAGGGCCGCTTCACGCACAGCAGGGGAGCGCGCTTCAAGCGCGTCGAAATGTTGGGTCATAGACGTATCCTAGTAATGCGTGAGAAGAATTAAGCCAACCAGCGCTTACGCCGCTTGTAGCTCTTCACGTCTTTGAAACTCTTGCGCTCGCCGCCACCCACGCCCAAGTAAAACTCCTTGACATCTTCGTTATTGGCCAAATCACTGGCCACACCGTCCATCACCACACGGCCAGACTCCATGATGTAGCCGTAGTCGGAATATTTAAGCGCCATGTTGGTGTTTTGCTCTGCAAGCAAGAACGTGACTTTTTCTTTTTGGTTGAGGTCTTTGACAATTTCAAAAACCTCTTGGACGATTTGCGGTGCCAATCCCATGGAGGGCTCATCCAGCAAGACCATGGTGGGGTTGGCCATCAAAGCCCGGCCAATCGCGCACATTTGTTGTTCACCGCCCGAGGTGTAAGCCGCTTGGCTGGCACGGCGAGTTTTTAAACGCGGAAAGTAGGCGTACACCTTCTCTAAATTCGCCGCCACTTCGGCTTTGCTCTTGCGGGTGTATCCACCAGTGAGCAAGTTTTCTTCAATCGTTAAATGGGCAAAGCAATGCCGCCCTTCCATCACTTGAACCACACCGCGCTGGACCAAATCTGCAGGTGATAAATTTTCAATCCGCTCACCGCGTAACTCGATCGAGCCCTGGGTCACTGCGCCGCGCTCGCCTGCGAGCAAGTTGCTCACAGCTCGCAAGGTGGTTGTTTTGCCTGCGCCGTTGCCACCCAAGATAGCCACGATGCTGCCTTGGGGTACCTGTAACGATACGCCCTTGAGCACCAAGATGACATGGTTATAAATGACTTCAATGCCATTGACATTGAGAACGATGTTTTGAGTGTCCATATTTTTTGCCTTCACCAATCGTCAGCGCCGCAGTTCTTTCACTTATTTTCAAAAGACACCGCGAAGCTGAAGATTGGTGGCTCCGAGGAGCCACCAAAATCACCGCATTAAGACTGGCAGTCCGCAGGGGTGCGGGGAGTCAGCTTTTTGTCGGCTGCGTATTTGGCAGCGGTTGCTTTGACGAGAGGCTTGAGAATTTGCTCGTCGGCTTGCAACCAGTCAGAGCTGAAATTCCATTTCTTCCCGTCCCATGTATGCACACGCGCCCAGTTGGAGCCCATGTGGTCCACGCACGACGTGCTGACAGGACGCATCACGCCAGCAAAGCCCGCAGCATCAAGTTTTTTCTGGTCGAGCGTCAAGTTTTCATAACCCCAGCGGGCTTGCTCCGACGTCACCCACTTGCCTTTGCCGAAGCGCACTTGGGCTTGGCGAACACCTTCAACCGCCAGCATCGCACTCATTGCGCCACGCATATAAAGCACCTGGCCCACTTCTTCTTTAGGCCCTGTGCCTTGGCCTTTGGCATGCACCATGGCAAGAATGTCTTTCACGACTTTGGAGTTAGGCTCTGCTCCGTGTTGCATCGTGACGGCGTTGTAGCCCTTGGCACCTTCGCCTACATCTTTGACATCAGGTTCTGCACCCGACCACCAAACACCATACATTTTTTCACGGGGATAGCCCGTGGCTTGCGCCTCCTTCAAAGCGGTGGAATTCATCACACCCCAGCCCCACAGCAACACGTAATCGGGCTTGGATTGACGCACCTGTAGCCACGTGGACTTTTGATCCACGCCGGGTGCAGTCACAGGAAGCAATTGGAGGTTAAAGCCGTGCATCGCTGCACGTTCTTGCAGCAAAGGAATCGGCTCTTTTCCGTAGGGTGAGTCATGGTAGACCAACGCCACTTTTTTGCCTTTGAGCTTGTCTAAGCCACCCTCTTTAACGCCCAGGGTTTGTACCAAGACATCAGCAGCCAACCAATATGTTCCGGCCAAAGGAAAATTCCATTTAAAAACAGTGCCGTCTTGGCTTTCGCTGCGGCCGTAGCCTGCGGTGATCAATGGGATCTTGTCGCCTGGTGCTTTTTCTGTCAAAGCAAACGTGATGCCGGTTGACAAGGGTTGAAACACTGTCGCACCACCATTTTTTCCCTTCAGGCGCTCATAGCACTCTACGCCACGGGCAGTGTCATATCCAGTTTCACACTCTTCGTAAATAATTTTTACACCGTTGATGCCACCTTTGGCGTTGATCAGCTTGAGGTAGTCGGAGTACCCATTAGCCCATGGCACGCCGTTAGGGGCATACGGCCCCGTTCGGTAGGGTAGCCCTGGGAAGAACTGCTCCTTTTCTGCAGATAAAGCCGCTTTGCTTTGGATCAGCGCTAGCGTTCCAATAGCGCCCAAAAGAATGGTCGCAACAGCTGTTTTAATTTTCATACTAGTCTCCTACGGGTATGCACTTGCGTGCGTTGGTTAACGAAAAAAATCAATGCGGGAAAGGCCACAGACGCATCTTCTGTTTACCTATCGACCATAACTTGGCCAGGCCATGGGGTTCAACAATCAAAAACCAAACAATGAGAGCGCCAAAAATAATCAACTCTGCATGTGAGATTCCTGACGTTGAAATCTCCACGCCAAAGATCGACCCAAGCAAGGGTAAAAATTGGTTCAAGGCGATCGGCAAGAGCACAATAAAAGCAGCGCCAAAGAAACTCCCCATGATGGAACCCATGCCGCCAATAATGACCATAAAGAGCAGGCGGAAAGACATTTCCACCGAGAAGGCTGCGGGCTCCCAAGCGCCTAGATAGACGAATCCCCACAAGGCTCCTGCCACTCCAATCACAAACGAGCTGACGGCAAATGCGGTCAGTTTTGCGTACATCGGGCGAATTCCAATGACTGCGGCGGCCACATCCATATCGCGAATAGCCATCCATTCGCGCCCAATCGCACTACGAACCAAATTCTTAGCCAGAACACCTAACACCACCAATATGGATAGGCACAGCAGGTATTTAGAAATTGGGGTATCAAATGAGAAGTTGAAAATCTTTAAATCAGAGACCGAGACTGAGCCAGAGGGTGAGTCATTGGTAAACCACTTGATGCGCAGAAACATCCAGTCACTGAAAAACTGGGCAGCCAAAGTAGCCACTGCCAAGTACAAGCCTTTGACTCGCAAACTGGGAAGTCCAAACAAAATTCCAAAGGCAGCCGCACAGACGCCCCCTAGCACCAATGACAACAGCAAAGGCAACTCTGGCAAGCGCACGAAGAAGTTGAAAGCAGCGTATGCGCCAACGGCCATAAACGCGCCTGAGCCCAAGGAAATTTGTCCGCAGTAGCCCACCAAAATATTGACGCCCAACGCTGCTAACGACATGATTAAGAAGGGGATAAAAATAGCGCGGAACATGTAGTCCGTACCAATCATCGGCACCACAAAAAATGCGGCGGCGATGATCAATCCAATAGCCCAACGGTCTTGCGCTATCGGAAATATTTGTTGGTCCGCCCGGTAGCTGGTTTTGAATTGGCCGTTTTCTCTGTAAAACATAGGTACTCTCGAAAATGCTTAGACGCGGTCAATAATTTTTTCGCCGAACAGGCCTTGCGGCCTCACCAACAAAAATAACAAAGCTAAAACATAGGCAAACCAAATTTCAATACCGCCGCCCACATACGGCCCGAGAAATACCTCGGACAATTTTTCACCCACGCCAATAATGAGTCCGCCAATGATGGCGCCAGGCACAGAGGTCAATCCGCCCAAAATCACGACGGGCAAGGCTCGCAAGGCAACCGTGGTCAAAGAAAATTGCACGCCGAGTTTGCTTCCCCAAATCATCCCGGCCACCAAAGCCACAACACCAGCCACACACCAAACAATCACCCAAATGCGGTTCAACGGGATGCCAATACTTTGCGCCGCTTGGTGGTCATCGGCCACCGCCCGCAATGCGCGTCCGGTCGCCGTCTTTTGAAAAAAGAGGCTGAGCATAGTGACCAAGACGGCTGCAATCAATGCGGCGTAGAGGTCTTCTTTGTTAATCAAAATTCCGCCTTCAAACATTTGCTCAAATGCCAAGATGGGTTCTTTGGGCATGCCGATGTCAATTTTGTAAATATCGCTGCCAAAAATGGTTTGGCCAATTCCATCTAAAAAGTAACTAATCCCCAAGGTTGCCATGAGCAAGGTGGTTCCTTCTTGATTGACAAGGTGACGTAGCGCCAATCTCTCAATCAACCAAGCCACCACAAACATGATGCACGCAGCCACAACGAAGGCCAAAAAATTCGCAGTAAAGGGGTTGTCAATTCCGGTCCATTCAGGAATCCACTCAGAGAATCGAGCCATCGCCAATGCCGCAAACAAGACCATCGCGCCCTGAGCAAAGTTAAATACGCCGGATGCCTTGTAGATTAAAACGAAGCCCAAGGCGACCAGCGAATACAGCATGCCAGCCATCAAGCCACCAAGCAATGTTTCAAGAAAAAATGCCATGTCGTTTGTCCTTAATGCGAGGTGCCAAGATAAGCACTGATCACTTCTTCGTTGCTTCGGACTTCGTCAGGTGTGCCATCACCAATTTTTTTTCCGTAGTCCAGTACCACTACGCGGTCTGATATGTCCATGACTACGCCCATGTCATGCTCGATCAAAACGATGGTGGTTCCGTATTCTTCATTCACATCCAAAACAAATCGACACATGTCCTGCTTTTCTTCAACATTCATTCCCGCCATCGGTTCATCAAGCAACAAGACTTGGGGCTCCATGGCCAATGCGCGGCCCAAGTCCACCCGTTTTTGCAAGCCGTAGGGCAACTGCCCGACCGGCGTTTTACGGTAGGCTTGGATTTCAAGAAAGTCGATGATGTGCTCTACGAACTCACGGTGCTGTTCTTCTTCGCGCTGCGCGGGGCCGATGCGCAAGGCTTGTAAAAACAGATTGCTTTTTACGCGAAGGTTGCGCCCGGTCATGATGTTGTCAATCACACTCATGCCCTTAAATAAGGCTAAGTTTTGAAAAGTGCGCCCAATTCCCATGACTGCCACCTCATGGCTGTCCATATGGTCAAAGGTTTGACCTTTAAAGCTAATGGTTCCCTGCTGCGGGGTATAGACGCCATTGATACAGTTGAGCATGGAGCTTTTGCCAGCGCCATTGGGCCCAATAATGGCGCGCACTTCGTGTTCGCGCACATTGAATGAAATGTCGGTCAATGCTTTGACGCCACCAAAACTCAAGGAGATGTTATTGACATCCAAAATGATGTCGCCAATTTTTTTACTCATGCTGCCGCCTTTACGGGTGCGAATGTTTGTGCATCATCAATCTTCAGGGTTGCACTCACACTGCCGCTGCGACCATCTTCAAACTTAACAACGGTTTCAATGAATTGGGAAGTGCGGCCTTCGTACAAAGCATCCACCAGCGCTTGGTATTTTTCAGCAATAAAACCGCGTCTGACTTTGTTGGTTCGGGTGAGCTCCCCATCATCGGCATCCAACTCTTTGTGCAGAACCAAGAAACGGCTGACTTGGGAGCCACCTAGCAAAGCGTCGGCACTCAAATCCGCGTTGACCTTTTCAACACACTCTTTAATGAGCTGGTAGACCTCTGGTTTTTGGGCCAAATCGGTGTAACCCGCATACGGAAGGTTGCGCCGCTCGGCCCAGTTTCCGACGGCATCAAAGTCAATATTGATCATGACGCAAACTTTTTCCCGGCCATCTCCATAGGCTACGACTTCTTTAATGTGTTGGAAAAACTTGAGCTTGTTTTCCACATATTTAGGCGCGAAAAGGGAGCCATCAAACGCACCTCCTTTGATGCGACCTACATCCTTCACACGGTCAATGATCTTCAGGTGGCCATGGGCATCGATAAATCCAGCATCGCTTGTGTGGTACCAACCATCGCTTGTCAGCACTTCGGTGGTTGCACTTGGATTTTTGAAATATTCTCTAAGCAAACCGGGTGATTTGACTAAGATTTCACCGTTATCCGCAACCTTAATCTCTACCCCTGCGCACGGAACACCTACCGTATCTGCACGGGCTTCGTGGTCAGGCTGCAAGCAGACGAAAACCGCAGTCTCTGTCGAGCCGTACAGCTGCTTTAAGTTGATACCAATCGAGCGGTAAAAGCTAAACAAGTCAGGGCCAATGGCCTCGCCCGCGGTGTAGGCGACTCGCACTCGGCTAAAGCCTAAGTTATTTCTCAAGGGGCCATAGACCAAAAAATTACCCAAGGTGTAAAGCAAGCCATCCAAAAATCCCAGCGACCGCCCCGACATTTTGCTGGGCCCTACACGCTGCGCAACGGACATGAAAAACTTAAACATCCGGCGTTTGATCGCACTGGCATCTTCCATGCGAATCATCACGCTGGTAAGCAAGCCTTCAAACACCCTTGGCGGTGCGAAGTAATAGCTCGGCCCGACTTCTTTCAAATCGATAGTGACAGTTGCCGCTGATTCAGGGCAATTCACAACATAACCGCAGGCCAACCACTGCGCATAGCTAAAAATGTTTTGGCCAATCCATGCCACTGGCATGTAAGCCAATACCTCTTCTTTGTTGGTCAGGTGGTCGAATTCAGCGCCTGCGCGGGCGCGGTTGAGCAGTGAATCATGCGTATGCACCACACCTTTGGGGTTGCCGGTGGTGCCAGAGGTAAAAAACATGGCTCCCACATCGCTTGGCTTGCCGCTGTTGACAGATTCCTTAAAAAAATCGGGGTGGACTGCCGCGTAGACTTTGCCAGCCGCTAGTAATTCATCGAGCGCAGCCAAGCCCGGTTCATCGTAACTTCGCAGGCCACGCGGATCATCAAAATAAATATGGGACAACTGCGGGCACTGCGGCTGAATTTCCAAGAGCTTGTCCACCTGTTCTTGGTCTTCTGCAAAAGCAAATCGCACTTCAGCGTTATTAAGCGGGAACACGCACTCGGCGGCGGCGGCGTCTTGGTACAAAGGCACAGGAATTGCGCCCAGTGACTGTGCGGCAAGCATCGTGGCGTACAAGCGCGGACGGTTGGCTCCCACCACCACCATGTGATCTCCACGTTGGATACCTGCTTGGTGCAAACCACAAGCGAGCTGCTCCACCATGACTGCCAAGTCACTCCACGTAAGCGACTGCCAAATTCCATATTCCTTTTCACGCATGGCTGTCGCTTGAGGGCGCTCACTGGCGTGTTGCAATAAAAGTTGCGGAAAAGTCGTTTGCATCCCAAATCCTTATGACCTGCACCAACCAAGCAGCAAACCCAAAAGATGCGACTTGGCGTTGAATATGGAGGCGATAGTAAGACTGCATTTGACGCTAGGTTGTCATTCCAACGACAATTGGGGTCATAATCCGCTAGGTGTTTTCCCTTCACTTTCTGCTAACTGACGGGATAAGGACTGAAACTCACCGTAACTGACATGATCTTGACAAGCCACCCTTCACAACGCTTTTATGAAGACTGAGGCCACGCTCCACCAACGCCGTCGCCCTTTAACGCAAGTGGAGCTGAGCGCGATTCCATGGATCCGCTTGCTCAGTGCAGAAGAGTACGGCCGCGCGGTTGAAGATTTAAAGGTGGCCGATGCCAGCCCCGGCGACATGGTGTGTCGCACGGGGCGGCCCGCAACGTATTGGTTTGGCGTCATTGATGGTTTGCTAAAGATGAGTACGGACAATGCGCAAGGTCAAACGATGACTTACACCGGAGTTCCTCCGGGCGGCTGGTTTGGCGAGGGGACTGCGCTCAAGCGGGAGAACTACCGCTACAACATCCAAGCCTTGCGAAAAAGCCGTGTCGCCGGTTTGCACATCGATACGTTTCACTGGTTGTTAGACCACTCGATTGGGTTTAACCGGTTTGTGATGAACCAACTCAACGAGCGGCTAGGCCAATTTATTGCCGCACGTGAAATAGACCGAATGAACAACCCCGACGTTCGCGTAGCGCGAAGTTTGGCTGCGCTGTTTAACCCGATCCTGTACCCCGGGGTTGGCGAGGTGCTGCGCATTACCCAACAAGAGCTGGCGTACTTGGTAGGACTGTCTCGCCAACGGGTCAATGAAGCCCTGACCACGCTGGCAGAACAAGGATCGATTCGGGTTGAATACGGGGGGCTGCGGGTGCTGGACATTTCAGCGCTGCGCTCGCAAGTGGTTCTGCGCTAAAGCCCGTAAAATAAGGCTTGCAAGCCTATTAACTCTGTAGCCCATGATTGACTCCAAAAAAAAAGAAGCCCCCGCTACAGTTCCAACCCCCTTTCGACGGGCTGCTCCCCCACCGCAACGCGCCCCCATTCCTGCCGGACAAACCAACACCGCAGCCATTGGGGCCAACGGAACGCTGCGATTGAATAAACGCATGGCGGAGTTGGGGCTGGCCTCTCGGCGGGAAGCTGATGAATGGATTGGCAAAGGCTGGGTCAAGGTCAATGGACGCGTGGCTGAAATGGGCATGCAAGTCGCGCCCGATGTCAAGATTGAGATTGACAAACTTGCCAAAGGCCAACAAGCCAATTTGGTGACCGTGCTGATCAACAAGCCTTTAGGTTTAGTCAGTGGCCAAGCCGAAGACGGCCATGAGCCGGCCATTACCTTGGTGCAACCCCACAACCGCTGGGCGGAAGACAATGCGCGCTTTTTCTTTCATGGCAGCCAACTTAAAAGCTTGGTTCCAGCAGGCCGCTTAGACATTGATTCGACTGGTCTTTTGGTGCTCACCCAAGATGGTCGCGTCGCCCGCCAATTGATTGGCGAAGACGCGGTGATGGAAAAAGAATATTTGGTGCGTGTGATTTACACCGGCGTACTTAACACCGCCGCAGCCACATCGGCGGCAGCAACCTATCCCGGGCGGCCCTTGCAAAAGCCTGCGGCCCCGGCCCAACTGAGTCGCATTGATGACGATGACCCCATCAGCGCCGATGTTCAAGCGGTGTTCCCCGCTGAAAAACTTCAGCTCTTGCGCCATGGGCTGAGTTTGGATGGTCAAGCCTTAAAGCATGCCAAGGTTGAATGGCAAAATCCGGAACAACTGCGCTTTGTTTTGCATGAAGGAAAAAAACGCCAAATCCGCCGCATGTGTGAGCAAGTTGGCCTGAAAGTCGTCGGCTTAAAGCGTGTGCGTATTGGCAAAGTCATGCTGGGAAATTTACCCGTCGGCCAGTGGCGTTACCTCGCACCCCACGAGCGTTTTTAACGCCTTGAAATTTCCTCCCCCGCCCCCATGTATTTGGGGGCTAATGTTCTCCCACAAACTGCGACTGACTCGTTTTTTACTTTAGAAACCGCTATTTTTATGACCAAGCAAACCCTTAATTTTCAAGCCGAAGTTGCGCAACTCCTGCACCTCGTTACCCACTCGCTCTATTCCAACAAAGAGATTTTTCTGCGTGAATTAATTTCTAACGCATCTGACGCCTGCGACAAACTGCGCTTTGAAGCTATCAACGCACCCGATTTATTGGAAAGCGACGCGGAGTTAAAAGTCAAAGTGACTTTTGATAAAGACGCCAAAACCCTGACCATTACCGACAACGGCATTGGGCTCTCAGAACAAGAAGCGATCGACAACCTAGGCACCATCGCTAAGAGCGGTACCAAAGACTTTGTCTCCAAACTCAGCGGCGACCAAAAAGCCGACTCGCAACTCATTGGCCAATTTGGCGTTGGTTTTTATTCTGGTTTTATCGTGGCCGACAAAATCACCGTGGAATCGCGCCGAGCGGGATTGCCGGTGGCACAAGGTGTGCGCTGGGTCAGCGACGGCGGCGCCAGTGGCGGCGGCGCATTTGAAGTCGAAGCGATTTCTCGTGAGCAACGCGGAACCAGCGTGACCTTGCACCTGCGCGAAGACGCGCAAGACTATGCCAACGCGTGGAAAGTCAAAGGAATTATCAATAAATACTCTGACCACATCAGCCTTCCCATCTTGATGGAAAAGGAAGAATGGAAAGATGGCGAACTCATTAACCCCAGCGATGAGAGCGGCGGACGCCAACCGGGCGCTATGGTCAAAACCGGCGAATGGGAACCGGTCAATAAAGCCAATGCGATTTGGGCACGTGCAAAAAAAGACATCAGCCAAGAGCAATACGACGACTTCTACAAACAAATCAGCCACGATTTTGAAGCGCCCTTAGCCCACACGCACAACCGCGTGGAGGGAAGCACCGAATACACCCAACTGCTCTACATTCCCGGCAAAGCGCCCATGGATTTGTATAACCGCGAAAAAACCGCGGGCATCAAGCTGTATGTCAAACGCGTGTTCATCATGGATGACGCCGAAGCCTTGCTCCCCACCTACCTGCGCTTTGTCAAAGGGGTGGTGGACTCGGCTGATTTGCCGCTCAACGTCAGCCGCGAATTGCTGCAAGAAAGCCGCGATGTCAAAGCCATTCGCGAGGGCTGTACCAAACGCGTTTTAGGTATGCTCGAAGACTTAGCCAAACACGACATCGCCCTGGAAGCCTCGGCCGATGGTGTGACCGATGTGGTCTCCGAAGAAGACAAAGCGCAGATCGGTAAATACACGAAGTTTTATGCGGAATTTGGCGCGGTACTAAAAGAAGGCTTGGGCGAAGACTTTGCCAACAAAGATCGGCTTGCCAAACTCTTGCGCTTTGCCAGCACTAGTACGGATACCGCAAGCATCTCCCTTGCAGATTACAAAACGCGGATGAAAGAGGGCCAAGAGGCCATTTACTACATCACCGCGGATACCTTGGCTGCGGCTAAAAACAGCCCCCAATTGGAAGTGTTCAAGAAGAAAGGCATTGAGGTGCTTTTGATGACGGACCGCGTCGATGAGTGGGCGCTCAATTACCTGCAAGACTTTGACGGCACGCCCATGCAAAGCGTTGCCAAAGGGGCCGTCGATTTGGGAAGCTTGCAAGACGATACTGAAAAGAAGGCCGCAGAAGAAGCCGCAGAAACTTTCAAACCCCTGCTGGCTAAACTCAAAGAAGCGCTCAAAGACAAGGCCGAAGATGTTCGCGTAACCACCCGCTTGGTCGACAGCCCTGCTTGCTTGGTCGTGCAAGACCACGGCATGAGCACACAGTTGGCACGCATGCTCAAACAAGCCGGACAAGCCGCGCCTGAAGTGAAGCCTGTTTTAGAAGTCAACGCCGAACACGCGCTGGTGAAAAAACTCGACGGCTCGGTGCACTTCCATGACTTGGCGCATATTTTGTTTGACCAGGCCTTGCTTGCTGAAGGTGGAATGCCTGCAGACCCAGCCGCTTACGTTAAGCGCGTGAACGCTTTGTTAGTTTAAGGATTCCCATGAAAAAAACCGGTTTGACTCTCGCCCTTTTAGCGCTCTTAGCCAGCGCCTCACCCGCCTGGGCGGCTGACGCAGTCACCCAAGCAGCGGCCAAAGAAGCCGGCGCGGTGGTTACGCCCAGTGGCTTGGTGTACCGATCTCTCAAAGATGGCACCGGCGCCAGCCCCAAAGCCAGTGACACTGTGAAGGTGCACTACCGCGGCACCTTTCCCGATGGCCGTGAATTTGACAGCTCCTACAAACGCAATGAAGCCATTGAGTTTCCTTTGAGCGGTGTGATTGCCTGTTGGACCGAAGGCGTGCAGCGCATGAAGGTTGGCGGTAAAGCCAAGCTCACTTGCCCAGCGTCCATTGCCTACGGAGCGCGTGGCGCAGGTAGCACCATACCGCCAAACGCAACGATTTTGTTTGAGGTGGAGTTGCTTGCCATTAACGGCAAATGACTTTAAAAACCAACGCGTTTGCAACGCTGGCATTGGCCCCGGCCACCTTGGCCAATTTGGAGCAATTAGGCTATTTGGAGATGACGCCGATTCAGGCCGCCAGTCTGCCCGTAGCGTTGACGGGTACCGACCTGATCGCCCAAGCCAAAACTGGCAGCGGGAAAACTGCCGCCTTTGCGTTGGCGCTTTTAGCCAAACTCAACCCGCGTTGGTTTTCGGTGCAAGCCATGGTGATGTGCCCCACCCGCGAACTGGCCGACCAAGTGACGGTGGAAATTCGCCGCTTGGCGCGGGCCCAAGACAACATCAAAGTGGTGACCTTGTGCGGTGGTATTGCTTTACGAGGCCAACGCGCTTCGCTCGAGAACGGCGCGCACATTGTGGTGGGAACACCCGGGCGCATCATGGACCACTTGGAGCGAGGCTACTTGGTGCTCGATGGCTTAAATACATTGGTCCTGGACGAAGCCGATCGGATGTTGGACATGGGATTTTTTGACGACATTGCCAAGGTCGTCAAACAAACGCCCAAAGAGCGCCAAACCTTGTTGTTCTCAGCCACCTATCCTGAGGGCATAGAGAAGTTGGCACGCCAATTCATGCGCACTCCGCAGCAAATCAAGATCGAAGCGCCGCAAGCCCAAAGCCAAATTGAACAGCGTTTTTATGAAGTCACCCGCGCCAACCGTTTGGAAACCGTGGGCAAGTTGTTGATGCATTTTCGACCTGTCAGTACGTTGGCATTTTGCAATACCAAACAGCAGTGCAAAGACCTAGTTGACTTACTGCAACAACAAGGCTTTAACGCATTGGCGCTTTACGGCGAACTCGAACAACGCGAGCGTGACCAAGTACTCGCGCAATTTTCAAATCGCAGTTGTTCGGTTCTGGTTGCCACGGACGTCGCCTCACGGGGGCTCGATATCAACCAACTCGAAGCCGTGATCAACGTGGATATCACGCCCGACCCCGAGGTTCATGTGCACCGCGTGGGTCGAACCGGGCGCGCCGGCGCGTCTGGTTTGGCGCTGAGCTTGGCGAGCATGAACGACATGGGTGCGGTTGGAAAAATTGAGCAGTACCAGCATTTTTCAAGCACCTGGTTTGGCCTAGAAACGCTCACCCCCGCCAGCACCGATCCCTTGCTCGCGCCCATGGTGAGCTTGCAAATACTGGGCGGAAGAAAAGAAAAAATTCGCCCGGGCGACGTATTGGGAGCACTAACCAACGACGAAGGTGGGCCCGCCTACACGCGAGAGCAAATCGGCAAAATTCAAGTCACTGAGTTTTGTACCTTTGTGGCGGTAGATCGAAAAATTGCCAGCGCGGCCTGCGCCAAACTCAATGCGGGACGCATCAAAGGAAAGTCGGTCAAAGTTCGTATGATGTAAGGGCATTATTCAGGAGCCCTGCCCCATGTCCACCCCTGCCAAGCGACCGCTGTACCGCGATTTCACTGAACAATCGCAAATCGATGCCCAGTACAACCCTTCTATCGCGTTAAGCGATCCCAGCGCGCCGGGCAAACACTTTGTAGCGCAAAGTGCGATAGCGCGCTCGACTTTGCGCCATGTGCTGGACGTTCCCTATGGGCCAACCGTCCACGAGACCTTGGATATTTTTCCTGCAGACCAGCCCAATGCCCCGGTCTTTGTATTTATCCATGGCGGCTATTGGCGTGCACTCTCAAGCAAAGAATTCAGTAGCGTTGCCTTGGGTCTGCACCAACGCGGCATCACGACCGTTGTGGTGAATTACGATTTATGCCCGCATGTCACACTCGATGAAATTACCCGCCAAGTTCGCGCTGCCGTGGCTTGGACGCTGCGCAATATTGCTTACCACGGGGGCGACCCACAACGCGTCTCAGTCGGAGGACATTCGGCGGGTGGCCATTTAACAGCCATGTGTTTGGAAACCCAATGGGCACGCGACTATGGCCTACCCCAAGACCCGCTGAAAGCCGCGCTGTGTATCAGCGGTTTGTACGACCTCGCACCCCTGCGCTACAGCTATTTGCAGCCCCTGATTCAACTCGATGTTGGCACCATCCAAAGAAACTCCCCCGCCTTTTTAGTACGCCCCAGCAAAACGCCCACATGGATTACCTGGGGTGGCGCAGAGACCACGGAGTTTTCTCGCCAGTCGCAGTTATTTCACGCAGCATGGAGCGCCCAAGGCAATCATTCGACTTTAAAAGCCATTGACGGCGCGGATCACTTTACGGTGATTGCGGGCTTCGACTCGCCCGACAGCGAACTTTGCAACTGGCTAGCGCAGACAATGGCATGACCCTCTGCGGGTAAACCCGTAAAACAGTCTTGCATAGGCGCTGCACAATAGGTTTTGTTTTATCAAGATGCCTATTGAGCGAACCCGCCCATGACCACTGCAGACCAGCACGCCGAGCCCTACCGCGACCACAAACGCTATGCATGGTTGTTGTCCCTGCTTATTCCCACCACCGTATTGATCGGGCCAGCTTTGATGCTCAACTCCGGAGAGGCATGGATGCTTTGGCTTCCAGTGGTTTTCTTTTATACGATCGTGCCTTTGTTGGATCGCATACTCGGCGAAGACCAGAGTAATCCACCTGAATCGGCAGTGCCTGCGCTTGACGCCGATCTCTATTACCGCTGGGTTACCTATTTACTCGCGCCCGTGTTGTGGGCTGCGTTTATTTTTAGCGCTTGGTTTGTTTCACACTTTGACTTACCTTTGCACGCGATGTTTGCGATGGTCCTCATTAGCGGCTCAGTGGGTGGTTTTTGTATTAACTTAGGCCATGAGCTCGGGCATAAAAATACTGCTCTGGAGCGTTGGTTGGCAAAAATAGTTTTAGCTCCCTCCGGTTACGGCCACTTTTTTATTGAGCACAACCGGGGCCACCACCGCGATGCGGCAACACCGGCTGACCCAGCGTCTTCACGCATGGGGGAGTCCATATACCGCTTTGTTCTTCGGGAAATGCCAGGCGCCTGGTTTCGTGCATGGGAGCTTGAAAAATCCCGTTTACAGAAAGCAGGTTTGCCCGTTTTCTCACTCCATAACGAAATCATCCAACCAGCGCTATTGACACTGGCTTTGTGGTCGGGCTTGGTGGCGTGGTTGGGTTGGAACGTATTGCCCTTCTTAATCGTTGCGTCGTTTTGGGCTAATTTTCAACTCACCTCGGCCAACTACATTGAGCATTACGGTTTGCTCAGACGCCAACGCGCTCCCGGAAAATACGAGGCATGTCAGCCCCACCACTCTTGGAACAGCAACCATATTTTCTCCAATTGGATTTTGTTTCACTTGCAGCGCCACTCCGACCACCACGCGCACCCCCTGCGCCGTTACCAGTCACTGCGCCACTTCGACAACTTGCCGACTTTGCCCAGTGGCTACTTTGCGATGTTTTTGGTCGCCTATATTCCGCCGCTGTGGCGGGCCGTCATGGACCCGCGCTTGCTCGCCAGCGTAGGACGCGATACTGCAAACATCAATATCGATCCGCAAAGTCGCGCCACCCTCATTGCGCGATATGGGCTCACCGAGAGCCATTCACAAAGCACTTAAACCATGTCACTTAAAACTTGGCTGACTCCGAGAGTCATGCAGTACCTGCTGTCGCCTGCACGTTTGGAATCCAAGCGCCACCGCTTTGAATCCCGAAGGGCCGCTCGCAAAGAAGCACAGGTGGTTCATTTTTTTCACCAAGAAGACGATCCGTACAGCCAATTATTAGCAGCCGTATTGCCGCAGTTTCAAGCACGGTACAAAATACAAATGGAGATCCATTGCGTCAGCGCACCCAGCGACGCTGCAGCACCAGAGCGCGCTTTACTTGAAGCCTACAGCCAGCGCGATGCAGCCCGCTTGGCGCAACACTACGGTATTGATGGTTCAAACGCGTCGCCCTTGCGCGCAAGTAACCCCCATGAAACACGAGAACAAGCCGACAAGTTGCGCCAGCGCCTAGGGCATTACCTGGGTGCGACCCTGTGGTTTGGCGGAGAGTGGTATTGGGGGGTTGACCGCTTACACCACCTCGAAAAACGCTTGCAAACTTTGGGGCTTCAAACCCCGCAATTCCAGCAAGACGCTGCGCCTTTTCTTTTCCCTCCTGGTGAAGACCTTCAAAACGCAGTTGCTTTAACCAATCCACCGGCCATTGATTTCTTTTTCTCCTTTCGCAGCCCCTATTCCGCCATCGTGGCCCCTCGGGTCTTTGAACTAGCGCGCCGCACTGGCGCGCAGGTGAACCTGCGCTACGTTTTGCCCATGGTAATGCGCGGGCTGCCCGTCCCCCGGGAAAAACGCGTGTACATCGTCTTTGACACCGCAAGAGAAGCGCGCATGCGCAACATTCCTTTTGGCCGTTTGAATGACCCCGTAGGAAAACCCACAGAGCGCGGACTCGCGCTCATGCCCTTGGCCTTAGCGCAAGGCAAAGGCGAAAGCTATGTGCTGTCGTTTATGCAAGGGGTTTGGGCTGAAGGTCTTGACGCTGGAAGCGACAAAGACTTGCGAAAAATCGTTGAACGCTCCGGGTTGCTTTGGACGCAAGCTAAGGAAGCACTCGGCCTGAATGAATGGCGAACGGTTGCAGAAGCGAACCGCAGCGCGATGTTTGCGCTAGGTCTTTGGGGCGTTCCCTCGTTTCATGTGGGCGATACCGCCGTGTGGGGGCAAGACCGCCTGTGGGCGGTGCAAGAGGCGCTATTGAATAAGTAAGGCTAGACTAATTACATATTGCGTCGGTATTGCCCGCCGACTTCAAATAAGGCGTTGGTAATTTGACCTAGTGAGCACACGCGGACCGCGTCCATCAACACGTCGAACACGTTGTCGTTCGCAATGACCGCCTGTTGCAAGCGCAACAGCATCGCAGGTGATTCTTTTGCATGGCGAGAATGAAAGTCATGTAGCCGCTTGAGTTGGCTTTGCTTTTCTTCTTCTGTCGAGCGGGCTAACTCCAATTTATCCATGACCTGATCGCCATGGGGATTGCGGAAGGTATTCACACCAATAATCGGCAACTCCCCCGTGTGCTTGAGCATTTCGTAATGCATAGATTCGTCTTGAATCTGGCCACGCTGGTAACCCGTTTCCATCGCACCCAACACACCGCCGCGTTCAGCTAATTTTTCAAACTCAGCCAACACCGCTTCTTCAACCAATTCGGTAAGGTCTTCAATAATGAAAGCCCCTTGGCTAGGATTTTCATTTTTGGCTAGGCCCCACTCGCGGTTAATGATGACGGGTCCAGCGAGCGTGCAAACTCCGGCTCCATGCCGGCACCGGCGAACAACACTGTAATCACGGTCAGCCCAAACAAAACAACAT
>SXGU01208063.1_pt1 | contig 17892 bp, 6 predicted proteins | sample 3174531 | NCBI WGS metagenome assembly SXGU01 (sample SAMN11356863, study PRJNA531348) | freshwater metagenome | isolation source: freshwater sample F1-140 | place: China: Fuxian Lake, Yuxi | collected 2017-12-25 | reverse complement strand
GTTCCGAAAACTCCTCGACGAGTACGCCCATCGACCAGCCGTCAGTGACGATGTGGTGCAGTGTGAGCACGAGTACGGCGCCTGTTCGACCGAATTCAGTGACCAGCACCGCTCGCAGGAGCGGGCCCCGAACGAGGTCGAACGGCCGATGGATTTCCCGGTGAATGGCGGCGGTCAGTTGTCCTCCGTCGACGGCCAGCTCATCAACGGCAATCGTCACCGCGTCGTGTACGACCTGCACGAGCTCGCCGTCGGTCGACGCAAACGTGGTGCGAAGGACCTCGTGGCGCGCGACGAGCGAGTTGATCGCCGCCGCAACGGCGGGAGGATCGATGGCGCCCTCGAGCCTCAGCGCGATCGGGACGTGGTACGCCGTCGTCGCCGGCTCCATGCGATCGAGGAACCACAGCCGTTGCTGGGAAGACGAAGCGGGCGCCGTGAATGCGGACATCGATCAGCTACCTGCCCGTGGGATCCGAATCGCCGGGGAGGAGCGTGCCGTCGCTCGTCACAGCGACCTGCCGCCGCTGGCGAGGCGCGCGCGGCGTCGACCGTGCCGGCTGCGGCGCCCGCGCGGCGCTCGACTCGGAGACCCGCGCGGCCATTGCCTGGATCGTGGGCGCGTCGAAGATCGCGCGGAAAGGAAGGTCGACCCCGAGCCGGTGTCGAACGCGCGCGATCAACTGTGTCGCGAGCAGCGAGTGGCCACCGAGATCGAAAAAGTTGTGAGTGATGCCAATCCGCGTGCCGCTGAAGAGCTCCTGCCAGATCGCGCACAACTGTCGCTCGACGTCAGAGCGCGGCGGCACGAAGTCCACCGTGCCGGCATCGGACTCCGGCGCCGGGAGAGCATCGCGGTCGAGCTTGCCATGACGGGTGAGCGGCAGGGCATCGAGCAGGACGAACGCGGCCGGCACCATGTGAGCCGGGAGCCACTGCTGGGCGGCGATGCGGAGGGTCGCCGCGGTCGGCGCCGGCGACCCCGCGGCGATGCCGTAGGCGATGAGCTGCGGTTCGCCGCTCGGCTGCCGGCGGGCGATGACGGCCGCCGCGCGGAGGCCCCCGTGCTCACGAAGCACCGACGCGATTTCACCGAGCTAGATGCGGAAGCCACGGATCTTCACTTGATCGTCCAGTCGGCCGAGATACTCGAGCTCGCCCCCGTCCAGCCACCGCGCCGCGTCGCCCGTGCGATACAGCCGGCCGGCCCCAAACGGATTGGGGCCGAAGCGGCTCGCGGTCATGGCGGGCTGCCCGAGATATCCGCGCGCCAGGCCCTCGCCCCCGACATACAACTCGCCCGGGAGCCCCGACGGCACCAGCTGCTGGTGCCGGTCGAGCACGTAGAGCTGCAGATCGCCGAGCGGCTGGCCGATCAGGCTGCCTGCGCCGCCAACAACGTCCGCATGCCGGATCCGGCGATGCGTGACATGGACGGTCGTCTCGGTGATGCCGGACATGTTGACGAGTGCCGGCGCGGCGTCACCATGCCGCGCGACCCAGGGCGCGAGGAGTGCCAGGTCGAGCGCTTCGCCGCCGAAGATGATATACCGCAGCGCCAGCGGGCGACGCTGTGTGTCGTCGACGCCAAGGAGCTGCCGGAAGGCCGACGGAGTCTGGTTGAGGACCGTGACGCCTTCGCCGGCCAGTAACCCATAGAAGCGCTCGGGCGTGCGGCTGGTCTCGTAGTCGACGAGCACGAGCCTCCCGCCGTAGAGCCACGCGCCCCATAGTTCCCAGACCGAAAAGTCGAAAGCGATTGAGTGAAAAAGCGTCCACACGTCGCTTGGACCGAACGTGAAGTGTGCCGCGGCCGCCTGAAACAACCGCGTGACATTCCGATGGGTGACGACCACGCCCTTCGGCTGGCCGGTCGACCCGGACGTGTAGATCACATACGCTGGGTGATCCGGTTGCGGCGCCGGCTCGATCGGCGCCGTCAACTCATGCTGCCACGCGGAGGCGTCGCTGACGTCGAAGGCGGGTACCTCCGCCGGGACGGGGACGCGCCCGTCGGTGAGAACAAGCCGCACGCGGCTGTCGTCGAGCATGGACCTGCGCCGAGCCGGTGGGTACGCCGGGTCGAGCGGCACATACGCACCACCGGCCTTGAGAATCGCGAGCAGGCCGACGAGGAGCGACGGCGTGCGCTCCATGGCCAGCCCGACCCGCGTCTCGGGCCCGACGCCGAGGCGGCGAAGCGCGTGCGCCATTTGCGTGGACTGGCGATCGAGCGCCGCATATGTGAGCGTGCCATCGCTACTCGTGATCGCGACGGCGTCGCCGTGTCTGGCCGCGACCGTGCCGAACCAGGCAGGAAGACTCGGCGCCTCGGGATAGGTCTGTCCCTGGCCACGCCAACTCAAAACGTCCGCCGCCTCCGAAGAGGAGATCAGCGCGTAGGTTGCGGGCGCGGCCTGCGGCCGGGCGACCGCCGCTTCGAGTGCGCGCTCGTAGTAGCTGGCGATTCGGCCGACAGATGCCGCCGAAAACTCCCGAGCGGCGTAGGTGAGCTGGAGTTCGATGGAAGTCCCGTCGGGATAGACCGCAAACTGCGCCAGGAACGGGAAGTCGGTTTCCTCGAGAAACTCGTGGCCTAGTACCTCCAGGCCCCCGGGGCGCAGCAGCTGACGGTAGACGTGGAAGTGGATGAAGTTGAAGGCCGCGTCAAACAACGCGCGACCGCCCCGAATCTGGCGGATCTCGTGCATCGGGAAATGCCGATGCGCCAGCAATGTCTGCTCACGTGCGGCCACGCGCCGGACGAGCGCGAGAAACGTCGGCGCCGACACGTCGACATGAAACGGCACCGTATTCAGGAACAGGCCAAGGATGCGCTCCCCGTCGTCGGTCTCTGGCCTCGTGTTCATCACCAGGCCCGTCACGGCGTCGGGCTGACCGGCGAGCCTGGAGAGCACCAGGAGGTGCGCCGCCAGGAGCACGCTCTTAACGTGCGTGTGCGCGCGCGCGGCGATCTCATGGAGCCCGGCCGAAAGCGCCGCACTCAACGGCACTGTGAGGCGCGCGACTGAGCGCTGCGCGTCCGGCTCAGACGACGCCGGCGGATGTCGGGGCAGCTCCATGGCCGGCAGCGGCTCGGATTGCCAGAAGCAGCGGCTGTCTTCCGCGCCCAGGGCTGCCTGTTCGCCGGCGACGGCGACGCTTGGCCCGGGCGTGTCCGGATGTTCGATCGCCCGGCCCTCGCAGAGGGCGCGGTAAGCTTCGATCAGCGAGGTCATCAACGAGGCCACGCTCCATCCGTCGAGAATCACGTGGTGGAAACCGAAGACGATCTGGACGGCACCACCCGAGCGCCGGATCATGTGGAACCGGCACAATGGCGGCGCCGGCAGATTGAACTCCGTCGCCTGTTCGTCGGCGACGACTCGAGCCACCTCCGCGTCTTGGGCATCGGTTTCGTGCGCAGACAGGTCCGCGAATGTGCAGCTCACCCGCGCGGTGTGGTGGACGAGTTGCAGTGGCTGGCTGAACGTGCCCGAGTCGACACTCGTCCGCAGCGCGGCGTGCGCCTCCGCCAGTTGCTGCACCACCGTCTTGAAGGCTACGGGATTCCACGGCAGCCGGAGCTGGACGCTGAAGACGTCGTGGTAGACGGCCGTGCCCGGCGCCAGCTCGCGGTGAAACAGCATCCCTCTCTGTAGCCGCGTCAGTGGATAGGCGTCGACGACCCCGGGTGGCAGCTGACCCCGGTCGTCACTGTTGATGAGGGCGAAGGGCGCGACGGCCGGCACATGGTCGCCGCCGGGTGTGGCAATCGCCGCGAGCTCGCGGACGCTGCCGCAGCGGTACAGATCAGCCAGGCTGCGCGTCAGGCCGTGCCGTCGCAGGCCGGACAGCACGCGCAGGCAGAGGATCGAGTCGCCGCCCAGCTCGAAAAAATTGTCATCGCGGTTGACACGCGCGAGGCCGAGCACTCCGGCCCACACCTGGGCGATGGCGCGCTCTGCCTCCGTCTTCGGTGTCTCTTCTCCACGGTGCGCCAGGGCCCCATCATCTGGCGCCGGGAGGGCCGCGCGATCGAGCTTGCCGTTCACCGTCATCGGCCACGAGGCGACCGATACGAAGACGACCGGCACCATGTGAGCCGGCAGGCGCGCGACGCACCACTTGTGCAGGTCGGCTGGCGCCGGCGTACGGCCGGGTGCCGGGATGACGTACGCCACCAGACGCGCGCCGTCGCCGCGGCCTCGCAGGTCGATCACCGCATCACGGACGGCGTCATGCCGTCGCACGACCTCTTCGATCTCGAAGGGCTCCACGCGGAAACCGCGAATCTTGATCTGGCCATCCGCGCGTCCGAGGTATTCGAGGTCGCCATTGTCGAGCCAACGCGCCAAATCGCCCGTGCGGTAGAGCCGTGACCCGCGTCGGCCATACGGATTCGGCACGAAGCGCTCGGCCGTCAGCGCGGCCCTTCCGAGGTACCCGCGGGCGACGCCGGCGCCGCCCACGAACAACTCACCCGTGACGCCTTCGGGAACCGGCCGCTGCGCCCGATCGAGCACGTAAAGCTCGAGATCTGGAATCCGCTCGCCGATCGCGCTCCGCGGTTCGCCGAAGACGTCGGCCGACGACAGCGGACGGAACGTGACGTGGACCGTGGTCTCGGTAATTCCGTACATGTTCGCGAGCTGAGGACGGGCTTCTCCGTACCGCTCGACCCACGGCCGAAGCATTGCGGGATCGAGCGCCTCGCCACCAAAGACGATCCAGCGCAGTGAGAAGTCGGCCGGCCCCGAGGCCGAACGGTCGGCATCAATGAGCTGCCGGAACGCCGACGGCGTCTGGTTTAGCACCGTCACGCGCTCGTCGACGAGCAGCCGCCGAAACGCCTCCGGAGATCGTGTCGTCAGATACGGGGCCACGACGAGACGGCCGCCGTAGAGCAGCGCACCCCATACTTCCCAGACTGAAAAATCGAACGAGAGTGAATGGAACAGGACCCACACGTCGTCGGGACCGAAACGGAACCACTCGGTGGTCGCCTCAAACAGCCGGGTCGCGTTGCCGTGCGTGACCACGACACCTTTGGGTTGACCGGTCGAGCCTGATGTGTAGATCACGTAGGCCGCGTTGCCCGGCTGGCAAGACACCGGTGGGACGCCGAGCGGTGGCGCGTCCGGCAGGAGGGCGCCGACCGCATCGAGGTCGAGGATGCGGAGATTCTCTGACGCCGGAACGGCCGAGGCGTCCTCTCGCCGCGTAACCACGATCTCGATGTTGGCGTCCGCGATGAGATATCTGAGCCGCGTCGAGGGGTAGGCAGGGTCCAACGGCACGTAGGCGCCGCCCGCCTTCACCACAGCGAGCAGGGCTACGATCGCGTCCGCGGAGCGTCCGAGACACAGGCCCACTCGAGTCTCGGGACGTACCCCCATCTCGAGCAACCGCCAGGCAATCTGATTCGCCCGGGCCTCGAGCTCGCCATAGGTCACGTCGCCGTGGGCATCGCTCACGGCGGTGCGCGTCGCCTGCGTTTCCGCCTGCCTGGAAAACCGCTCGTGGAGAGTCGTGGCCGACGATGGGGCATCCGGAGCATTGCGGCCCAAGGTCAAACGGTGTTCTTCCGCGCGATCCAGCATCGCAACCGCAGCCACCGAGGCACTTGGCTGGCGCGCGAGTCCGGTGAGCAGGCGGAGCCAGTGACGATGCAGCTGATCGATGCGTCTGGATGAAAAGAGCGCGGTGCGACATTCGATCAGCCCGCGGAGACTGTCGCCGTCGTCCTCGATGTGCAGGCTCAACGGGTACTTGGCTGTGACGCTTGGCAGCAGAGGGGCAGAGACCGTGAGGCCCGGCACCTCGAACTGAGCCGCCGGATTCTTGGTGAACAGGAACATCGCATGGAACAGCAGGGCCGCGTCCCCCGTTCTGCCAGGGTTGATCTCTCGGAGGATCGCATCGAAAGGCGCATGCTGGTGTTCCAGCGCGTCGAGGCTGCGGCGACGCACCCGGTCGATGAGATCGACGAACGTCGGCCTCCCCGAGAGGTCCTGCCGGACCACGAGTAGATCCGCGAAGAAGCCCACCAGCGGTTCAAACGACTCATCGTTTCGTCCGGCGACGGATGTGCCGACCGTAAAGTCTGTTTGGCCGGTGAGCCTGGACAGGAAGATGGAGTAGGCCGCCAGCAGCGTTTGGAACAGGGTCGCCTTCGATTGGCGGCTAATCTCACGCAGCGACTCGGTGGTCTCGGGCGGGATGACGAACTGGCGCGACTCTCCCTCGTAGGTGGCCCCGCGGGAGCTGAGGTCGGCAGGAAGGCGCAACGGTTCCAGGCCCGCCAGCGCGCTCGTCCAGAACTCGAGGTCCTGACCGGCGTGAGGGCTGGCCAGCCGGCGCCGCTGCCAATCCACGAAATCCGCATAGCTGTGGGACGGCACCGGCAAACGTAACTCCGGGGCGATCTTGAGGCGGCGATATGCGGCGCTGAGGTCACGCAGGATCACCGCCAGCGACCACGCGTCGGCGATGATGTGGTGCGCGGTCAGGACCAGCAACCAGTCGTCGTCGGCGGTTCGGCACAGCCGGCATCGGAAAAGCGGCGCGGCGCCGAGATCGAATACGTGCCGGCCCTCGGCGTCGATCAAGCGCTGGCGCTCGCGGTCGCGCGCCGATGGCTCCACGCTCGTCAGATCGACGACCGGGATGTCGCACCGGACTGCCGATGCGATCGACCGCACTGGTTGGTCGTCGGACAACGCCACATACGCGCGGAGCTCTTCGTGTCGGTCCACGACCGCCTGCAGAGCCGCGATTAGCACGCCGGGCTGCAGCGGTCCCTGCAGGCGTAGCGCCGCGCGTACGTTGAACGCCGCCGTGCTCGACGGTTCGAGGCGATGGAGGAACCACAGGCTTTGCTGAGCCAGTGACAATCCCGCGGCGCCGTTCATGTCCTGATCCGCTCCGCCAGCGACGCGATCGTCGTGCCTTTCAACAACTCGACGAGAGGGATGTCCACGCCAGCCTCCGCGGCCAGCCGATTCTTGATCTCCACAGCCATCAGCGAGTCGAGTCCGAGCTCGTCGAGGGGCACGTCGGTGGCTGCTCCGGGGGCGGGCAGCTGCAGGACATCAGAAACGGTCAGGGTGAGCAGGCGGCGCAATGCGGCCGCGTCGGTGATGGGCGCCGCAGCCGCTGCCGGCGCAGCACGCCGGGCGCCTCCGTTGATGAAATTCGCGAAAATCGGGGCGTTCGCGACCCAGGGGTCTGCCGCGTGAAGCCTGGCGACATCCAGCGTGATCACGCCCACGTGCGCCGGAAGAGACGACGTCCGCAGCAGGCGTTCGAGGCGCGCGACGCCCTCGGCAGGCGTGAACCGAGTGATCCCGGAATGCTCCAGGACCCGGTGGGCCGCCGCCCCGGCGCCGGTCGATGCGAAGCCGACCTCCGACCATGGGCCCCAGTTGATGCTCAGCGCCGGCCGTCCGCGGTCGCGGCGATCCTGCACGACGGCGTCAAGGAAGGCGTTGGCGGCGGCGTAACTGGCCTGTCCTGCGGGTGGCACGATCGAGGAGAAGCTCGAGAAAAGCACGAAGAAATCGAGCGCGTGACCATCCAGGAGCCGATCGAGGACCGCGACGCCGGACACTTTGGGTCGAAGCACCCGATCGAGCGAGGCCGTGTCCATCTCGCCGATGGCCCGGTCCTCCCACACGCCAGCCGCGTGGACGACGCCGCGCAGCGGGCGGTCGGGATGGGTCCGCGTGTGGTCTGCGAGGAACGTCTGGACCGCGGTCTCGTCGGCCACATCCATCTCGATGTAGCGTACCCGTGCGCCCAGCCCGACGGCCAGTGCCGTGTTCGGATGCGCTGCGGACGGCCTGCGCCCGGCGAGGATGATCGCCCCGGCGCCGTGGCTCGCCAGCCATTGCGCCACGGCCGTGCCCAGACCTCCAGCGCCGCCCGTAATCAGATAACTCGCATCCGGCCGCACGTGCAGGCGGACGGGCGCAACGTCACTCGGCGCGTACCGCGCCAGTCGCGGGACGAACGTTTGTCCGTCGCGCATCGCGAATTGATCTTCGCGGTCGCCGCGGGCGACCGCGTCGTACAGCTGGGCCGTCTGTTGAGCGTTTGAGGCGATCGGATCAAGATCGACCAGGCCGCTCCGGCGGGCGGCGTGTTCCCGCGCGAGGGCTCGGCCGAATCCCCACAGCGGCGCTTGTCCCGGGTGCATGGCACGCGGGGCTTGCGGCACGTGGACCGCGCCGACCGTGGCGAACCACAACGGCGTGGAGCTGTACGCGGTCGAGAGCGCCTGCGCAAGGAACAACGGGATGTGCAGGGCGAGCCGACGGGATTGATCGATATCGGCGACGGCGGCGTCAAGTGCGCCGAGGTACACGATGTTGGCCAGCCGGTCCGTCGGAACGTCGAGGGTATCGAGGAATTGTCTCGTGCTCGACTCCGAGTCGAGGTCCGCCGTAAGTTCCCGTGTGTCTGTTGCGGTCCCGCTGGATCCGATGGACGCGACAATCGCCGGCACGCCGAGGCGCTTCAACGTCGCGCGAAGCGTCCGGGCGATACCTCGGCCTTCACCAAGGATGAGCCACGGCTGCGTCTGGCCTGTCGCGGCCGGATTGGGTGAGCCGGCCGGCTCCCAGGTCAATTGGAAGAAATCTGTGTCGGTGCGCCGTTCCCTGGCGGCCGTCTCTGGTTGAAGCCGGCGCTTCAGAGCCGTGATCCCGCGTGCCTCGAACACGAGGTCGCCCGCGTCGGTCAGGACCGAAAGATCTGCCACGATCGTGTCGCCTGTGTCGGCCGTGAGGCGGCCGAGGCTCCACAGCACACCGTGCGCGGGAGCCACTGATCGGACCGAGTCGATGCGCAAAGGCAGATAGACGGTGTCGGCGCCCTGCGGAAGCGCCGCGATCATTGACTGGAGGCACGCGTCCAGGATCGCCGGATGCATCGCGTACGCCTCGCGGTCGGGCAGCGCGCTTGCGTCGATGCGGGCCATTGACTCGCCGTCGGTGCGGGAGACCTCGGTCAGCAGGCGGTCCACGGGATCGACGTGCTGGCCTGCGAGCTCGAGCCGCGTGTACACGGCATCGACCGGAACGGCTGTGCCGCAATGGGCGCGGGCGTCGCGCAGCCGCGCCACACCCTCATGGGCCGGCCGCGCCGGCGCCGGGGCCGGTGGCCGCGTGGCGTGGCGTAAGTCGAGCAGCGCGGGAAGCGACTCGAACACCTCGCGCGACGGCGGACCGAAGTCGAGCAGGCAGGCGATTTCATCGACCCCGGCCGCTTCGAGTCTCACGACCATGTCACGGCAGGATTCAACCGTGCCAATCAAGGCGCGCGTGCCGACGAACCGGTCATACAGGAAATTCACGAACTCGTCGATCTCGCCGGGCGGTAGGGTCGAGAGATCCGCGTCGCGCGAACGGCTGCGTGCCAGATCCGCAAACAGCCCGATGTTCGTCTTCAGGTAGTCGCAGAACGGCTTTCGCGTCAGCCGGTCGACGGTCTCCCGATCGCGACCGATGAAGGTGTGGCACATCACCGTGACGCGTCCCGTCGCTGGATCTAACCCCGCGCGCTCGCGGGCGGCGCGGTAGCGCGCGACCTGCGCCGCAAGTGCGTCAATATCCTGGTCGAGCAGGTGCGTGAGCAGGTTCGCGCCAAGTGCACCCGCCTGCTCGAAGGATTGCGGGCTGCGCGCGGCCGTGATCCAGACCGGCAGCTCGGGCTGTATTGGCGTGGGATACGTCCGGAGCTTCGACACCTTGCCCGTGTCGTCCCCGTGCTCGAAGGGCTCGCCGCGCCAGAGCTTGCGCAGCTGCGCAATCCCTTCGTATAGAAGCCGATGGCGCTCGGCGAACCTCCCCGGCGCCAGGACAAAATCATGCGGATTCCAGCCCGACGCGAACGACATCCCGACGCGGCCACCCGACAGGTTGTCCACGACCGCCCATTCCTCGGCGATGCGTACCGGATTGTGCAGCGGCACGACGACGCTACCCGCCATCAGCCGCACGTGACGCGTCTCGCGGGCGAGTGCGGCGTGCAGAACCGACGGGTTCGGATACAGGCTGCCCATGGCCGTGAAGTGCCGCTCGGGCACCCAGATACTGGTAAAGCCCTCCCGATCGGCGAATCGCGCCGCCTCCAACACGAGGTCGTACCGTTCACCGCTGCTACTTTCGTCGCGGGCGGCGAAGAACATCAGGCCGAAGTCGATGCGGGATCCGGCACCCGTCCCTGGCAAGGCCTCCGAGCGGTCGATCGTAGCGCGGCAATGATCCGTCCAGGCGCTCGATTCACCGGCGCGGCTCCACAGCGTGAAGTCGGACACCGTGCTGCCTGGATGCTCGAGCGACGCCTGCACGGCCTGCCGGTCTGGTGGGCAGGACTCGAGGGACCGAGGAAACCTCACGTTGCGCAGGCGAAACGGCCGCGATGGATCCGACGCACGACCAGCCGCCAGCGCGAGCTCAACGAAGGCTGACACCGGCCAGACCGGCTGACCAAGGAGCCGGTGCTGGCGGAGGTACGACAGCTGGGCCGGGTCGGCGGTGACGTCCCAACTCGCCGTCGCCGCCCCGGCAGCCGTCCCCGGCAGCCGGCGCGAAAGCAATGGATGGACGCCGCCTTTCGGTCTGGGGTCGTACCAGAAACGGGTCCGCCGGAACGGGAACGGCGGCAACGTGATGTACCGGCCGCCGCAATTCTGGTGAAAACTACGCCAGTCCACGGCTTCTCCCGCGAGATACCGCGCGACCAGCGCGTCCACGTCCGGCTCGCCGGTCGGCAGCGGTGCCGACTGCGCACCGTTTGCGACAAGCTGCCGTAGACCGTCCTCGAGCGCTTCGCGAGACTGAACCGGTATCGCCGTTCGTGCCGCCATCTGCGAGCGGACGGCCGCGGTCGTCAGGCAGAGGTCAGCCAAATCGATACCAGGCTGAGCTCGCAAGATGTCGAGCACGGCCTGCGCGGATTGCACGAGCTGTCCCGCGGTCGGGGCAGACAGCACGAAGACGTGCGCCGCGTCCGGCGGGCGAGTAACATCCGCCGCGGGCGGCGCCTCGACGATGACGTGAGCGTTCGTCCCGACGAACCCGAACGCGGACACGCCCGCGACGGCGGGTCGATGACCGAACCACGGCGTGGGGGATGTCGGGATCGAGACCGGGCGGTCGCCGACGCTGATATGAGGATTCAACTGCTGCAGGTGCAGGCTCGGCGGCACCTCCCGGTGCTGCACGACGAGGAGCGCCTTCAGCAAGCCGCAGATCCCCGCGGCACCCTCGAGATGCCCGACGTTGGTCTTCACGGCACCGAGCGCAAGCGGCGTCTCGGCGGGCCGGTCGCCGAAAATCTCGAGCAGGGAGTTGACTTCAATCGGATCGCCAAGCGGCGTGCCGCTGCCGTGACACTCGATGTAACCCACCTGCGAGCTGTCGAGGCCGGCGACCGCCAGCGCCCGCTGCACGACCGCACGCTGCGACGGGCCGTTCGGCGCGGTCAGGCCGTTGCTGCGGCCATCCTGGTTGATTGCCGATCCGCGAATCACGCCGAGGACGCGGTCGCCGTCCCGCCGGGCCTGCGCCAGCCGCTTCAGTACGACGGCGCCGCAGCCTTCGCCGCGCACGTAACCGTCCGCTGACGCGTCGAACGTTCGGCAGCGCCCTGTTGGTGAGATCATCCGCGCCTTGGCGAGGTTAATCATCGCCTCGGGCGAGAGGATCAGGTTGACGCCGCCGGCCACCGCGGCCGTGCATTCGTTGTTGCGGAGGCTCGCGCACGCCAGGTGAATTGCGACCAGCGAGGACGAGCAGGCGGTGTCCACGCTCATCGACGGTCCGGTGAGGCCAAACGTGTAGGAGAGGCGGCCCGCCGCCGCGCTGAACGTGTTGCCCGTGCCGAGGTAGGCATCGATGCCGTCGAGACCGCTCTCGCGCATCAGCCGGGTGGCGTAGTCCAGGTACATCATCCCGACAAAGACCCCCGTCGGGCTGCGTTTCAGCGCTTGTGGATCCAGTCCCGCATGCTCGAAGGCTTCCCAGCAGACCTCGAGCAACAGACGCTGCTGCGGGTCCATCGAAATCGCTTCACGCGGCGCGATGCCGAACTGGGCCGCGTCAAATCGATCGACCTCTTCGAGGAAGCCGCCCTCACGCGCGTAACTCCGCCCGGGCGCATCGGGATTGGGATCGTAAAACCTCGCGACTTCCCATCGGTCCTCAGGAATCGGCCCGATGCCGTCCTCGCCGCGCCGGAGGAAGGCCCAGAACTGCTCGAGGCTTCTGACGCCACCCGGAAAACGACACGCGGCGCCGACGATAGCGATCGGTTCCGACGCCGCGGACTCTTCGATCTGGCGGCGCAGTGTCTTGATCTGCGCGTAGGCTTCTCGCAGAAGCTGTGGGTGACCGGTAACACTTTTATTGGGCAACTACACGTCCACAGCAAGGTCACGCCGGTTTGGCCCGGCGTTTGGAGTTAAAAAGTAGTATTATAACTTATCCGAGTAGTGGCAACAATTACGAGCGCGTCCAATGAACAAACCAACACGCGAGCCTATTCCGACGATCGACGGCTTTAATAAGACGGCGTTCGAGTCATACCGGGTTCAAAGCAGGCCGGTGGTGCTCAAGGGCGCGGCCCGCCAATGGCCCGCTACGCGCAAGTGGTCGCCCGAATACCTCGCACGGACTTGGGGCGACTTGCCCGTCAAGCCCAGTGTCAACCTGCCCGCGACCGAGGTTCCGTATCAATTTCGTGACGTGAACCACCGCCGCGAGATGACGCTGGCGCAATTTGTCCAGTGGATGGACGGCGGCGACCGCTGTTATCTCGACCAGGTGCGTGGCGACGAGTTGCCTGGGCTGGCCGAGGACATCGACTTCGCGTCGCTCGGCGAGCCCGATGTGAAAGGGATTGTCTTCTGGATGGGCGCGCGTACCTGTTCAGGCCTGCACTACGACTACGCGGACAACCTGTTTGCCCAGATTCACGGTACGAAACTCGCGATCCTGGCAGCGCCGGAGAACGCGCGGTACCTGTATCTGTTTCCCGACAGCCACACCAAGAGTCAGGTTACGCCCGAGCATCCGGATCTGGCGAAGCACCCGCAGGTGAAACACGCGACGCTGATTGAGGCGACGTTAGAGCCGGGCGACGTCCTGTTCATCCCCAAGGGCTGGTGGCACTATCTGGCGTCGTCGGATCGCTCGATCTCGCTGACGTGCTGGCACGGTACACCGCTGTCGCCGGGTTACGACATCCATCTCCTGCTCAGCATAGGAGGTGTGAAGACCTGGGCGTTGCTTGCCAAAGATTTCGTGTGGAGCGGGGTCCTGAAGCGCCCCTATAAGCGGCGCCTCTACAGTCTGCCGCCGACCGGGGTGTTGCTCTACGAGTTGGTCTCGAGCGTTCTTCCGGGGCGCAACAAGCGCACGCCGCCACCCAAGCCCATGTAGACCGGGGCTTGCGCCCCGGCGTTATTCGCCGCGCAGGCTCTTGAGCTCGGCGGCGAGCAACCCGGCGATCTCCGCGTCCTCCGATCCGGCGCCGTCGTGCTCGAACGCCGGGCGTTCGCCGGCGAGGTGCGCCGCCAGCTCGCGGATCGTCGGGTAGTCCCATGCGAGTGTGGGCGACGGAGACGTCCCGAGCCGAGCGCCGAGCGCCGTCATCATCTCTACACTCGTGATCGAATCGAGGCCGAAGTTGAAGAACTCTTGGTTTACCGAGACCTGCGCCGGATCGACGGCCAGCCGCCGCCCGATCCAGCCCTGAATCAGGCGCTCGAGTTCGGCCGCTGAGCCAGTTCGGGACTCGGTGGGCATCACCATGGCGCGGGGACGATCGGGACGCACCGCGGACGCGGACGGGGACGGGGACGGTGCGGCGGCTCCCTTCGGCGCCTCGACGCCGTCTCTCGCGAGCATCGGATCGAGCTGCTGGACCTCGCCGTCGGCCTGTTGTTCCACGTCGCCGATGTGGCCCGCGTAGTCCGCGACGATCCGCGCCAGAGCGTTGCCGTCCAGGGCCCCGTCCGTCTGGGGATGGCGGCCGCGGTCGCAAGCGCCGTCGAAGCGCGACTGCAACAGCCGTTGAGCATCCGCACCGTCTCCGCTCGTAGATCGGCTGCGGTGGTCGACGACCGCCGCTAGCCAAAGGGCGGTCAGTCCGATCTCTCCTAGCCGCCACGCGCCGCGCTGCCGCTGATCGCCGCCGCTCGAGGCGGTGTCGCCGGCCGTCTCCCGCTGGATATCGCTTACGACCTGCTCGAGTTGGCCGGCGAGCGCGTCCTGGCCCAGGTGCCGGCGAATAAAGGTCGCGACGCTGTCAGCGCTCGACAGCAGCCGTGCGCCGATGAACATTTGCATCGTCTCCGACGGACCTTCGAAGATTCGGAGCAGCCGCGTGTCTCGCAGCATCTGCGGCACACCGTTGGTCTCAATGTATCCCCGGCCGCCGAGCATCTGCATCAACTGATCGACAGCCTGCCACGCTGCTTCGGGGCCGGCCACCTTCGCGGCAGCGAATAGTTCATCGGGAACCGGCAGATCGCGGTCGAGCCAGGAAGCGAACGCGTAGACGAACGCGTCGAGAGCGGCCGTCTCGGCAGTCAACGCCGTCATGCGCTCCCGCGTCACGACGTTGTCGAGCAACCGGCCGGTCGAGATCGAGCGGCGCGACGCGTACCGCACCATGAGCTGCAGAGCGCGCTTCATCACGCCCAATGACGCCGCGGCCACGGCCAGGCGCGCGTAGCGCATGGTGTCATGGGCAACCGCGAGGCCCTGGCCGGTCTGCCCAAGCAGATCGTCTGGGCCGACAAGGACGCCATCGAGGTGCACGGTGTTTTGCACCATCGCGCGCATCCCCATCGTAAGTTCTTCGGCGCCTTGCCGCAGGCCAGGAGACGGTTGCGATACGATGAAGCCGGCAATGCCGTCCTGCCCGAGCGACGCGCCGTCAAGACGGACGAAGACGTGGGTATAACCGGCCCAGGCGGCCGTGCCGATCCACCGCTTCGACCCCTTCAGCATCCACCCCGTGGCCGTGGGTTGCGCCGTGGCGGCAATCGCCAACGGATTCGACCCGGCACCCGGCTCGGTGAACGCGAAACTCGCCAGCTGCCGGCCCGACGCCAGGTCGGGCAGAATCCGCCGGCGCTGCTCATCGGTTCCGTGCTGCAGCAGGGGCCTGACACCGAGGACGTTGTGCACGCCGATGAACGCGCACAGCGTCGAGTCGATCGCGGCCAACTGTTCGAACACACGAAATGTGTCGCGATGGGTGAGCGCGAGCCCGCCGGCCTCAAGCGGAGCCTGCAGTCCAAGCAGGCCCGATCGGCCGAAGTCCAGAACAATGTGCGGCGCTATCATCCGCCGCTCGTCCATCAGACGCGAGTTGATCCGCCGCTCGGCGTACGCGCGTAGCCACTCAATCGCGCGGTCGGCCCGCGCCCGCGAGGTCGTGTCGGCCGAGGCCTGTTCCTGCGTCCATGTTCCCACGTAGGGCAGTGTACCATCGAGGTACGCCGCCTTGCATGCCAGCCGCTGGACTTTGCCGCTGGACGTCTTGGGGACGGTCAGCGGCTTCACAAGGACGATCGCGTGCAGGGCCAGTTCGTGCTCGTGGTAGACGGAGCGTCGTATGCCCTCGGCGATGTCGCGCGCGTCGAGTTGGCGGAGCGCGTCACGTTTGACCTCCTGCACAACGACTACGCGCTCATCGCCGTCAGCCTGGACGCTGAAGACCGCACTGCCGTCGGGCTGGAGATCCGGATGGCTCGCGGCCACCGTGCGCTCGATGTCGCTTGGGTACACGTTCGCGCCCCGGATGATGATGAGCTCCTTGATCCGGCCCGTCACGAACAACTCACCGTCGGCGGTGAAGCCAAGATCGCCGGGTCGCAGGAAAGGACCGGCGCCGGTCGCGAGCCGCGCGCCGAAGGTCGCCTCGGTTTCAACCGGCTGCTTCCAGTAGCCGCGGGCGACGTGCGGGCCCTGGATCCAGATTTCGCCTGTCTCGCCGTCGGGCATCGGCTGCCGCGTTTCTGGGTTGACGATCATCAGCGTCTGATCGTCGCCCCAACGGCCGCAACCGACCGCCGCCGTCGTGCGTCCGGCCGCGGCCGGCGCCTGGCGTACTGCGGGGTACCCGCGCGGTCCGCCGCCGGTCGAGAAAAGAGTGACTTCGGCGAGGCCGTAGCAGGGCAGCATCGTCGAGGGCCGCAGCCCGCAGTCGGCAAACGTCTCGATGAATCGGCGCATCACCGAGGCATCGATCGGTTCGGCGCCGACGTAGAGGTTGCGGAGCGAGCTCAGATCCAGGCGGGCTCGATCATCCGCGGTGACCTTTCTCAGACTGAGGGCGAAGGCGAAGTTCGGCGCCCCCGTCGTGTGTGGGCGATAGCGCGTGATCAGGTTGAACCAGCGAACGGGTTTCTCGACGAATGCCGTCGGCGGCATCAACACGCAGGACGAGCCCACGAAGAACTGCTGCAGGAGGCCGCCGACAAGGCCCATGTCGTGAAACAACGGTAGCCAACTAACCATGTCCGTCGTCTCGTCGTGGTTGAACTGGCGCTGGATCATGCGCAAGTTGGCGACGAGGCTGGCGTGGGTGACTTCGACGCCCTTCGGATGGCCAACCGAGCCTGACGTGTACTGCAGGAACGCGAGGTCGCCTGCCGCCAGCCGGGGCGGCCGCCATGCCGACGCGCTTGCGTCATCGACGAGGTCCGCTTGCAGAAGCCGCCATGAGGGCGCGGCGCCCTGTCCGAGCCACCCACGTACCCGACTGATCGCCCCGGCCGCCGTCATGACCACGGCTGCGTCGGCGTCGCGCAGGATGGCTTCGACGCGCGGCATGTGGCGGGGATTGCGCGGCGGGTAGGCAGGAACCGGGACCATGCCGGCGTACATGCAGCCGAAGAAGGCCGAGATGAAATCCGCGGAGGGCGGAACGAGGAGCAGCACTCGATCGCCTGCGTGTCCTGTCTCCGCGAGGCGAACGGCCGTCGCCCGCGCGCGCCGGTCGAGCGCCGCGTACGTCCATCGCGTGGTTTCCGTCTCGCCGTCGGCCAGGAAGATGACCGCGGGTCGATCGGGACGGGCGTCCGCGTGGGATCGCAGGATGTCGACGACGGTGCGCTCGTCAGGTGGAACGATCAGGGACATAGAGCTTGGACGGCCTAGACCGCGGCGTGGGCCTTCGGCCAGGGCACGATGCGATGGAGATTCCGGATGTCGAACGAATCGAGCGAGCCGCCCGACTCGAAGTGATGGATGAAGATGCGTCCCAGCCCGTATGACACCGCACCGGCGGCGGCCGACGCGGTCAGGACCGCCATCGGTGGCGAGATGAAGGGTAGGGCCTTCAGCAGTCGGCGTCCCAGAACGGATCCAATTGCGCCGGGCACCAGGCCCGCGCCGATGGCAATAAGAATGTTGCGGGCCGTGTGCTTGGAGAAGGCCACGCTGTAATGGTCCGAGAGTTCCTTGATCAGTGCGATGTGGACGCCGGCGAGCACCGTGACATCCACGCCGGGCACCTGAATGACACCCAAGCCAGCCGACAGGACGACGTATTTGTAAACGATGTCGAACGCGGCCTGGCGTTTCTCAAGATCGGCGTGCACAACACATTTAGAGTGCCAGATGAACATCGAACTGTCAAAGCGGGCTGCGATGCGAACTAGTCCCCTGGAACCGAAATTTCCAGGAAAAGTGTGATCTCAAGGGGGCATGCGAAAGATGGGACGGCCCCGAGGACGATAGACCGTATTAGCGGCCTCAACTGTTAACGGAAGGGCCGCGCGGCCCGACGCGACGGTGTCCCGAAATGCGATTAGGAACTGCTGCTCGCCGCCCATGTCCCGGATGGTGGTGACCCCGGCGGCCAGCGTCG
>SXGU01436761.1_pt1 | contig 17898 bp, 14 predicted proteins | sample 3174531 | NCBI WGS metagenome assembly SXGU01 (sample SAMN11356863, study PRJNA531348) | freshwater metagenome | isolation source: freshwater sample F1-140 | place: China: Fuxian Lake, Yuxi | collected 2017-12-25 | reverse complement strand
TGTGCCGGGCGATCGCGTTGATGTGTGGCGGACAGTTCGTCGAAGCCCCCAGCGCGCTGGCCGCGACGATGGCATTCTCGAAAGCCGCCATGGTCATGATGTCACGAGGGCGGATACCCCGATGCTGCAGCGAGATCAGGGCACGGACAGAGTCCTGTACATGTCGCCTGACGTCGGCATGAATAGGACTTCCCGCGTGATAGTCAGCGGGATGCGATGCGCCCTTCGGCAACATCATCCCCATGGCTTCAGCGATGGTGCTCATGGTGTTTGCGGTGAACATCGCACCGCAGGTACCGCTCCCCGGCATGACGGCCTGCTCGATTTCAACCAGCTCTACCGCTGAGATCCGCCCCGCCTCATTTGCCGCCCTCGCCTCGACCCAATCCATGATCGTCAGGTTGCGACCCTTCTCTGACCAGGGCGCGACGTTGACCGCACCAGGCGAGCTGGTGCCCGGATAGATCACCATGCCGAAGGCATTGGTTCTCGCCAGTGGCATCAGCGCGGCCGCGCCGACCTTGTCGCATCCGGAAATGACCAGCATGGCGTTTCCGTGATGAGTGCTGTGCGCCAGCTCGATGCAATCTGCGATGAGATCTCTGGAAACGAGGCTGTAGCCTGCTGCTGGTGTGCCCTGGGTCAGCGCGTCTGATACTGCCGGCGTGCCCACCACAAGGCCCTGGGCGCTGTACTCAGACAGTGTGTCGACGACAAGATCCGCTATCTGCCGCACGCGATTGTTGCAGCGATGCGCGTTCGTGTAGGGGTTGGCGACGGTGACTACCGCCTCCAGCCTTGACGCGCGTTCAGGGTCGAAACCAGCCGCGCGCAGTTCAACCCTGGCGTTCTTCCAGTACCGGTCGTCGTTCATCTGGGAACTCGAAACCGAAGCGCCTTCACTTGCACCGCTCAACCCCGCTGTTGGCTGGCCCGAGTTCTCTACCGTGCTTGGATCCCGAATGACCAGACGTGCGCCTGCTCTTGTTCATCAAGGAAATCATCTGGCCAGCATCGGCTGGAGTCTGGCCGCCAGGCGCTCCCCCATCTGAATCATGCCGTGATCGCCCGGGTGAAGCAGATCGACGGAGAGTCCGGCTGGCTCCGACAGCAGGTCCCGCCCTTCTATCAGATGGGTGTTGGCGAGACCGAGCTTGCCGTGAACCTCACGCACGATCGCACGGAAGCGCTCGGTGTGACCTGGATCGGTGAAGTCCCTGAAGTGTGGAACGATCGTGATGCAGACCACTGGCTTGTCGGGGTGTGCTCGAGCCACGCGATCCAGCATATAGCTGACACGTTCACGGAATGCCTCTTCACTGAACCCGGCGCCGAGCATGTTTACCGACAACTCCAGCGTCGCAACATCCCAGTCGCTGCGCTCCGCTATGTGGTCCGCCAGCTCGGGTTCACACCACGCGGCGCCAGCAACGCCAAGGTTGATCAGGTCAGTTCCAAGGCGCCAGGCCGCCTGGGCGGCGTAAGACAGGTGTCCGGCCGAGGCCGCCTGACCTTCCGTAATCGACGTGCCGTAGGCCAGGTACTTCAAGCTCGGGACCTGATCCTCAGTCGGGGGGTGCAGGTCGTCCCCTTCAATGCCGTGATAGCGAACGCCAGGACCGCGTAGCGCGAGCCGCCAGACATCCGGGGAGAAGACGAATCGGGACCTTGTTCCGTCGTCCAGGCGCCGTTTGGCACGCTCCGGACGAATGATCTCGAAGGTTGTCGGCTCCGACGGGATCAGGAACCGATCCCGGCCCTGCAACGGACCATAGAAGGAAATGAACTCGGCACTACCGCTGGAAGAGAGGGTGATGCGGACACGATCCCCTGACGACAGGAATCGGATCTCGGTCCCTGCAGCCACCAGCATGCGCCTCTGGGCTCGCTCGTTCAGGCGGCGGCGAACCAGCTCTGGCACGCGCTGCAACCGGAGACCCGCGACGCCGTCTTCGTGGAGTTCCGCGACATTGTGGAACGCGAGGTTCTCATGGAGCGTCATCTGACCACCGGACGAACGTCCACGGAGTGGATGGCGCGGCGGAGCCCCAGCGCGATGCTACAGCCCTTGGCACCGTGGAAGTGCCGACCGCGGGCCAATCGCTTCGGCCATCTACAGGCCTTCAGCCTTGAACGCTGCATCACGCCACTCGATGGCTGCCTTCAGTCCCTGCTCCCGCGAAATCCTGGAGAAGTCCTGCGCGCCAGGGCGCAGATGGCCGCTCAACGCATGCCACTGCCAGCCTGTTTGAAGGGCCGTGCGGAAGCCCATGATCTCGTAAGCCTGGTTGACCGTCTGCTTGTTGGCGGCAAGCAGATCCGGGGCGACGCTGGCCAACGCGCGCACCTCGCGTTCAACCGCTGCATCGAGCTGGTCCGCCGGAAAGGACTTGGCAACCCAGCCCATGTCGGCCGCCTCCCGGCCAGAGACCGTGTTTCCGGTCAACTGCAGGTACTTCGCCTGCGCCATGGTCATCTTCCAGGGAAAGAACGGCGTGTCCGGCGTGGTCTGACCGCGCATCGGGGGGTACCCAATCACAGCGTTGTCTGCCACGAACGCGATGTCGGCCATCGACAGGAGCTCGGTGCCACCGGCCAGGCAGTAACCGTGGGCCTTGACCACAACAGGCTTCAGCAGATCCCACATGGTCAGCCAGTCTCGCAGACAGCTACGTGCGAACTGGTCGGTCCAGGAGTCGAAGTGTCTGGAGCTCACCCAGCCATCCGGCGGAGTGCCACGATCCGCATTCGGCGTTACGTCGTACCCGCTGCAGAAAGATGAACCGGCGCCGTCGATGAGAATGACCGTCACCTCGTCGTCCCGCTCAGCCGACCGCAGCGCATCAACGAGTTCGCGCCTGAGCTGATAGCTCAGCGCATTGCGCTTCTCGGGCCGATTCAGGGTGATGCGGGCCACCCGATCGCCGCACCTGTACTCGATGGCTTCGTAGGTCCCGCTCATGCTCGTTTCCCGGTTGGATGCGGTTACTAGACGCTGCGCGAAGGCAATTCCTCAAGGACGGGGCCAGAAGCGCCACACCAGGGCGGAACGCCAGTCGGGGCGCCCATGCAGAAGTGCTCGCGGCTCAGTACTGCCCTGCCATTGACAGTGAGCAGCAGCCCGCGCCCGCTCACACTCACACTCACACTCACACTCACACTCACGGAAGCAGGTTGCTCGGATCGCTGATCCGCACCCGGTCCCACCAACAGAAGGAACCTTCAGCAGGAGCACAAGGACCCTGCGCTCGCGTGCTCGACGCATGCAGACACAGGCCATCGCCCGGCTCCTGACCTCCGTGGCGCCTGCCATACGGCACTCGCCGGCGCCATGGCACAGGTCGCCGCGAGGCATCACTGAACTCGTACCTTGGCGCAAGGGGCGGGACGACTCCGCCCGACCCAATCCCTGACGCCGAGAGGTGACCCGAGGACTCCGGCCGGTCGACCAGAGCAAGACCGCTCGTACGCGACGCGCGTTCGCCGAGCCAACGCACGTCCGTCGGATCCGCAGCGTCTCCCGATCGGCACCGTCGTCCAGCTTCGGGTTGAGGAAACGCAGGTACGCCACGTTTTCATACCGCGTAGCGGAAAAACCCCCACAAGCACCGCACAGACCCGGAGCAACGAACCATGAACACTACTGCGCTCTTCGACCTGCAGGGCAAGAGGGCACTGCTCACAGGCGCTTCCAAAGGCATGGGGAAGGCCATGGCACTTGCGCTTGCCGAGCACGGCGCAAAGGTCATGATCTCCAGCCGAAAGCTCGACCAGTGCGAAGCCGTCGCGGCGGAAATCAATGAGCGCTTCGGCGCCGATCGCGCATTCGCGTTCCCCTGCAATGCCGGATACAAGGACCAACTCCGGGCACTGGTCGACGCAACACACGAGCGAATCGGACCCATCGACATTCTCGTTGCGAACGCAGGCGTCAACCCGTTTCATGGTCCGATGTCCGAGATATCGGATGACGCCTACGACAAGATCATGTCCACCAACGTCAAGGCCAATCACTGGCTGGCGCAGATGGTGGCTCCCGACATGATCGAACGAGGTGTGGGATCAATGATGTTCACCTCGTCCGTCGGCGCATTCACGCCCTCGCTGGCACTCGGCACCTACAACATATCGAAGCTTGCACTGATCGCGCTGGTCCGCAATCTCGCCGCGGAACTGGGTCCACATGGCATTCGCGCCAATGCCATCTGTCCGGCACTGATCCGCACTGACTTCGCACAGGCCTTGTGGGAAACACCGGAAGCTGAACGACGCGCGCGGGAGCAGATTCCGCTTCGCCGGCTCGGTGAAGCCGAGGACCTCAAGGGCATCGCAGTCTTCCTTGCCTCAAGTGCCAGCGCGTACATCACAGGCCAGGCGCTGACAGTGTGCGGCGGCGCGCACATGTGGCGCTGAACACATAAGGGAAGGAGCAAGACATGGCTGTACAGACAGGAACCCCAAAGGTAGCGCTCGTTACCGGTGCTTCCGCGGGAATCGGCAAAGCGACCGGAATCGCCCTCATCAATGCAGGATGGCAGGTGGCGTTTGCTGCCAGACGTGGTGAGGTGCTCAAGGAGGTGATTCAACAGTTCGGGAAGGACCGGGCAATCGCAGTGGTGATGGACGTCGTCAACCCCGAGTCGGTGAAGCTCGCTTTCGCGAAGACGCAGGAGGCATTCGGCCGCCTGGACCTGCTGTTCAACAACGCCGGTAGAGGCGCGCCTGCCGTGCCTTTCGAAGATCTTCCGTATGCAACCTGGCTCGATGTCGTGAATACCAACCTCAACGGGATGTTCCTCTGCGCACAGGAAGCCTTCCGGATCTTCAAGGCCCAGACGCCGCGGGGTGGACGCATCATCAACAACGGGTCGGTATCCGCTCACACCCCGCGCCCACTCTCGGTCGCCTACACCACGACCAAGCACGGCGTCACAGGTCTGACCAAGTCCATCGCCCTGGATGGTCGAGCGCACAACATCGTCGGCTGCCAGATCGACATCGGCAACGCGGCAACCGAGATGACCGATCGCCTGTCTTCCGGTGCACTGCAACCCGACGGATCGACCATCCCCGAAGCCCGCATGGACGTCTCCCATGTCGCCGAGACCATTGCGCACATCGCAAGCCTGCCGTTGGACACCAACGTTCTATCGACAACCATCATGGCAACCCGGATGCCATTCGTCGGGCGCGGCTGAAGCCCATGCCTGAGATGGATACCTTGAACTCACTGCACTTCTGGCCGCCCGACCCAGAACTGCGACGGGTCGCCGTCAACTTGAGCTTCCGAAGTAGGAGTTTCCTCGGCCACCTGGTTACGCCTTCCGCCGCCCACGGTCCAAGGCCGCTTGTCATGGTGGTGCACAACTTTCAGGGACTGAAGCGCTTCGATGTTCGCGTGGCCGAGTATCTCGCACGACTCGGCTATGCCGGAATTGCCATCGACCTCTATGGCGATCGCGTGGCGCCAGAGCAACGGTTGTGGTCGGCGAATGCACAAGTGTGGGATCGGAACCTCAAGACAGCGCTTGCAGCCATGGTGGAACTCGAAGCAGACCGACCGTTCTTCCGCGGGCTGCTGCAGGCATGGCTGGACGAGGGGCTGCGCCAACCGGGCGTAGACCCGGCCACACGACCCGCATCAATCGGTTACTGTCTCGGCGGCGAAGCCGTGCTGGAAGCGGTTCGAGGTGGCCTCGATCTGGCGGGTGTGGTGTCCTTCCATGGACTCTTGCAGACCGGCGAGGGGCCAGGACCTTCGAAGGTCGGCATCACGCGGCCGCTCCCACAACCCTGCGAGGATCAACACAACACTGGTACCGTCGTCCAGATCGAGAACGGTGCCAACGACCACCTGGTCACTCCCGAGTCGCGCCAGCGGTTCATCGACGAGATGGACCGCGCCGGTGTCGACTGGATCTTCAACGACTACGCCAACGCGCCGCATGGCTTCGCATTACCCGGGTCCGTGGGTGCCCCCCGGAATCTGCACGAGGCGGCCGATCGCAGATCGACCGTGGCCATGCTCAACCTGTTCCGCGAGATCTTTCCGATGGTCGAACAGCTCCCGGTGTCCTTCAACGCCGCGGGCACACGAATTCCGGTCTGGTCTCACATCCCCCATTGACGGGCCATCGCCAGCACGGGCTCCTCTCGGGTCATGAACTCGAGCAACACTGCCTTGCCGGCTTGCGTCTCTCCGATGCCACGCACCAAGGCGTTGCGAATCTCGGACGCCTTCTCAATGCGCTCTGCATAGCCACCCATTGCCCGCGCCATGCTGGTGTAATCACCGCTCAGCGAACTGGCCTGGTACTTCTCTACCGCAGCAGGCATGTACGCGCCGTATCCGCCCATGCAACCGTTGTTGACCAGCACCGTCAGAATTGGCAGCTTGCATCGAACCGCTGTCTCGAAGTCGTTCGCCGTCTGACCGAACCCTGCATCGCCCACGAAGTTGACGGAAAGCCAGTCCGGCCTGGCGACCTTTGCGCCCAGCGCCATACCCAGTGAAGAGCCCAGGTGCGTCGACTTTCCCCAACCCAGGTAGCTCCTTGGTACGACTGCATCGTAGAACGGGACCAGCTGATCCCGAGGATTGCCCGCGTCATGCGTGACCACCGTAGCTGTCTTGTCGAACAGCATATTCATCTCGTGAATGACTCGGTACGGAGAGATCAAGCCTTCGTCATCACAAAGCAGCCGGTCAGACCATTCCGCAAGGAACTCCATGCGAAGCCGCGCGATCTCGTGGATCGTGTCCTCATCGCGCGGCCGTCCTTCGTAGCCCAGTCTGCCTCTGGCAGCATCGATCAACTGCCCCAGCACAAGCTTGGCGTCGCCCAGCGCGGCACAAGCGACGGCCCGGCATTTCGCAATGTCCTCCGGGGCATTGGTAATCTGCCCCAGAACGGCACCTTCGGGCATTCGGGCTGTGAAGTCATTGACGGTGAAGCTTGTGCCCACGCCCAGGATGAAATCCGATTGCGTGGCAAACTGACCGGCAGCCTTGGTGATTGTTCGCCCCGCGCAGCCGAGACTAAGTTCATGGGTCTCGGGAAACGCGCTCTTGCCCAACAGCGTCGTCGCCACAGGCAGCTGCAGCAATTCCGAGAGCGTGCGGAGCTCCTCGTATGCCTGAGCGTAGTGAACCCCGTGCCCGGCGACCACGATCGGTCGGCGTGCACTCAGCACGGCGTCCAGTAGACGCTGGACGTCGTCATCATCCGCCCGGGATCGCACATGCGGCGGAGCACGATACACCGGGGTTTCACCCGGCCACTCGCCCGTGAGTACAGACGTCGTTGTCTCGAGCAGTACCGGGCCACCTTTGCCGTTCCTCAAGGCAGAGAACGCCATCTCGAACTTGCGAACGAGCGATGCCGGCGCATCGATCCGCTTCGCCATCTTGGTGATGTCCCGAAAGGACCGACTTGCACTGAACTGGGGGTCGTAGTCCTGCATGTGGGGGGCATGCGCCCCCGGAAGCATCAGAATCGGTGTGTTGTCGCCATAGGCCTGAGCAACCGCACCGAAGCTTGCCTCGATGCCAGGTCCGTCCTGCACTGCGACCACACCGATCTTCCGACCGTTGTGCATGCGTGTATACGCATCAGCCATGTTGATCACGACGCGCTCGGTGCGGGCGATGATCGGAGGGATGTCGTGGGTCGCCGCCGAGTTGAACAGGCGGTTGTTGGGAAACCCGAACAGTACCTCCACGCCCTCTTGCGCGAGGATGTCCGCGATGACGTCTGCGTTGCTCACTACGTATGCTCTCTCTTGAATGGCCGTGCTCGCCCATCTAGACGTCCTGACCGGGCACGTCCACAAGCATCAGAGGAGATCAGCCACCGCCCGCGCGATCGCCAACGAGGCAGTAAGTCCGGGTGACTCAATGCCCAACAGATGCACGAGGGGTGCTCCGTTGTCAGCGGGCGTCAGCAACATGAAATCAGCGGGCGCCTCGTTCGGCGCGGAAATCTTGGGCCTGATTCCGGTGTACCCCGGATGAAGGCGGGTCGAGTCTAACCCGGGATAGTAGCGCTTGATTGCCTGGATGAACGCGGAACGCTGGGAGTCATCGAATGTGTAGTCTGGCTTCGGCAACCAGCGAACATCTGGCCCGAATCGGACGGACCCGCCAAGATCGATCGTGGCGTGAACGCCAAGTCCGGCATTGCCAGCGATGGGATACACCAACCGTGTGAAGGGCGAGCGACCGCTATAGCTGTAGTAGTGCCCGCTGGCATAGTACGGATCGGGCAAGCTGGGCAAGGCAGGTACGGAAATCGAAGCGGCCACGGCAGGGGCTGAGAGTCCAGCGCAATTGACAACAAACTCGGCGCGCAATGACGATGGAACCTGACCACCGACGTCGAGGCTGACGCCGCCCGCGCCACCTTCGCCGCCGATCACTGGCGCCAACAGGACCACCATGCCGCCCGCGGCTTCAAGTCGTCCCTGCAAGGATGCCATGAAGGCATGACTGTCGATGATGCCAGTAGTGTCCGACAGCAGCCCGGCTACCGCATTCACACCGGGTTCCAGGGACCTTACCTGTGGACCGTCAAGTAGGTGCAGTCCACCAGCGCCGTTCGCCGTCCCGGCACGGAAGTAGCCTTCCAGCGCTTCAATCTCCTCGGCCTCGACAGCCACGATGAGCTTGCCCAGCCGGCGATGCGGAACCGCATGCGTCTCGCAGAACTCGTACAGGCGCTGCTTGCCTTCCACGCACCACCGCGCCTTCAGACTGCCCTGCGGATAGTAGATGCCGGCGTGGATGACCTCGGAGTTGCGGCTGCTCGTCTGGCTGCCGATGTGCGGCTCCGACTCAAGCACCAGGACGTCCCTGCCCCGGCCTGCAATCTCGCTCGCAACCGCGAGACCAACCACGCCCGCACCGATCACTACGACGTCGGTATTCATTCCTTCGATGATCCCTGTTTCATGAAAGTCACGGTGTGTCAGCCCGTTCCGCCAGCGTCGCCGAACCATCGAAGCAGCTTCTGCCCTCAGCAAAGCCGGTTGCGTGAGCGCGGGTTGCAGGCGCCCGCTGTGCGGCTCTCTCGCACCTCAACAGCGCCATGCCAGTACGTCTCATCGACAAGGACCGGCAGGGCCGTCACCGAAGGGAGGGGCGCGGAACATCACCGCCATGACCAGCATGGCCGCGCCCGAAGAGTGCTCGACTGCTGACGCGAAAGGTCCAACCCGGGAGAACCCAGCAGGTCATCCCCGACAGTGTCTCCGCACCCCATGCAACCTTGACATTTCCCTGGATGAGCCGACTCAGCATGCGGACACGTATCGGCGATCACGCGATGCAATTGATGGCGGAGAGACATGGATCGGACGTGCGAACCACCCCAGATCAGCACCGCCAACCCTCCAGCGGAGCTCCGTGGTCGAAGCGCTCTCCGAGAGACCAGGTAGCTACGAGGTCGCTGGCACTCTCGACACCTGAGCGGTCTCGACGGAAACAGAGCCTGTCGAGTCACGTACAGCAAGTAGCGGACCGACGTCACATGACGACGCGGGGTACACGAACAGGTCTGGCGCTGACGTTCCGAGCGGGAGCGGACTCGCTCGATTGCGCACGCGCTGATTGAGAGAGTGAATCGACGGACGTACTGCCAGGACCCGGGTCCTGCGGCGCTCCTATCCGCCGCCGCAAGAGCCACCCTCGGGGCGAGCACCGGAAACCACGTGCGTTCCGCGTCAGTACCCGGTGACCTCGCCCACTTGAGGAACCGCGTCTCGAAGCGCCGCCAGATCACGCGTGACTGCCTGCATCATGAACCCGGCGTCATTGTTCAGCGAGACGAAGTCAAAGCCCATTTCAAGTCGCTTTCTGGCGAACTCACGCCCGCTGCAGTAGATGCCGACGGGCATATTGTTTTCCTTGCAGACGCGCAGGATACGACTGACTGCCGCAACATGCTCAGGCGCCTCGGTGTCACCGAGCGGCGGCAGTCCAAGCGCCAGACCCAGGTCGGCGGGCCCGATGAACACACCGCCCAGCCCCGGAGTCGCGACGATCGACTCCAGGTTTTCAATACCAGCGCGGGTCTCGATCATGACGATGCAAGCAATCTCGTGGTTCGCTTGCGCCGCATATCCCTGGCCCGCGTACAGGGCCGCGCGCGTCGGACCGAACGAACGCGTACCCTCAGGAGGGTACTGGCAAGCCGACACCGCCGCCTGCGCCTCACTCTGATCGTTCACCAGCGGAACGATGACACCCATGGCGCCAGCATCCAGCACCTTCATGATCTCACTGGCATGGTTGCCCGACACACGCACGAAGGGTGTGGTCTGGGTCGTCGAGATTGCAGGAAGCATGTGCAGCAGATCCCGGTAGTCGAGCAAGCCATGCTGAAGATCAACACACAGCCAATCGAACCCGGCATGCGCGAGCTTCTCTGCCGTGTGGGTATTGGACAGTGACAGCCAACCGCCGACGGTCTTTTGCCCTGCCCGCCACTTCGCCAGGGTCTGGTTGACACGCACGGGACATGCTCCTGAGGTTCGGTACCGGGCCTAGACGTCTGCCCGACGGACGTCCTCACGTCTTCGCCGGACTTCCTCTCCCACGGCGCTTCGTACTGATGAGGATGCGAACGCCAGGGACGTCTGCAACCAGAGCAATTTCAGAGGCAAGTCACGGGGGGATGCGAGACGGTAGTGACGCTTCTCTGCGTCTCCAGGAACGGACCGGATCGCGTGGCAGCCATGCCGGGCTCAGACCAGGTCCTCTCCTGGCGATGCAAAGACAGGCCCGCCGGATCGGGCAGGCCCAGACCGGGGCGCCGAACGTGACGCAATCAACCAGACGAGGAAGTCATCTCGAGCATGGCCAGGACACCACCTCAGGACTCTCAGGGACCATCGGCCATCTGGGTAAACGCGCCTGAAGAAGGCACCCTGCCCAACGGAGTCAGCCACCGCACGTTCTACTCGCAGGCACACGCCAGCGAAGTTGGATACTGCCTGTACCAACCTCCAGGATATGACCCTGGATCGGAACTGCGTTACCCGGTCATCTACAACCTCCACGGCGCCGGTGACAACGAGCTGCATGGATTCCGGGAGGCAAGGGTACTTGATGCCGGCATTCGCAGTGGTCGGTGGCCGCCGATGATGATGGTTCTTCCCAATGGAGGTATGCGCACCTTCTACAAGGACTCCTGGGACAAGCGGTTCATGAGCGAGACGCTCATCATTCGTGAACTGATCCCCCATGTCGATGCGACCTACAAGACCATCGCAGATCGAAAGGGTCGATGCATTGAAGGCCACAGCATGGGCGGGCGCGGAGCCACGCGCCTGGCGATGAAATTCCCCGGTCTGTTCTGCTCCTTGTTCAACCTGGCCGGGAATGTGCCTCGCACATCGAGGGACTTCGATCCCACCACGCCTGACATCTACCCGAACAACTACCTGGGCCCCGACGAGCAGAACTACATCGACAATGATGCGTTCGAGTTGCTCAAGAAGAACCTGGCCGACATCAAGGACAGCATGCGCATTCAGCTATGGTGCGGAACTCGGGACAAGGGGCACCTGCAGACTGTCAGGGAGTTCCATCAGGCACTGCTCGATGCTGACGTTGACCACACATACATGGAGATCGAGGGACAGGGACATGGCCGTATCCCCATCATCGACCTGTACCAGGACATATGGTTCGACTACCACGTGGGGTCTCTGAGACGGGCCGGCGCCTGGTCGTAGCGCACGATGCGCACTGACTATGGCAAGCTCACCGCACTGGGCGCGCTGCACATGGCCCAGTACTTTCCGGCGGCTTTTGCCGGTGTGGCCCTGCCCGCCATCTTCCGGGCCGAGGGCCTGCCGCTGGAGATGTTCTGGCTGTTTGCGCTGCCAGCAGTGCCTCGCTGGTTCAAGTGGCTGATTGCACTTCCGGTCGATACCTACGGCAGCAGTCGCTTCGGCTACCGCAAGTCCTGGATCGTTCCCTGCACCCTGATCGGAACGCTGTTGTACCTGTCCCTCTCCCTGCTCGAGCCGAGCAACGAGACCGTCTACCTGATTGTCGGCATTCTGTTCCTCAAGTCGATCATCATGGCGGCTCAGGATGTTGCGGTCGATGCATTCGCCACCGAGACATTGACCAACGCGGATCGTACTGTAGGTACTTCGATCATCATCTTCCTAGGCTATCTGGGCGGAGTGATCGGAGGCGGTCTGATGACGGGGGTAGAGACGTTCGGTTGGTCATCCACGATGGCGACCGCCTCTCTGCTGCTCGTCGTCGCCGCACTACCCGCCATTCTACGACCGGAACCGCCACCGCCTGTAGCAAGACAGAAACGCCGCGAACGAGGTGAGCGCGCCAGCTTGCTCAAGCTGATCCAGCGCCGGGATTCGCACTATGTACTGCCGTTCATGTACCTCTTTGGAATCAGCGGCGCACTCTTCAACAGCCTGATGTCCGTCTTTCTTGTCGACAAGGGCCTGACGCTGACAGATATCGGCATCATCGTGCCCCTGGCCACCTTCGTGGGAATGGGCGGAGGTGCCCTGCTGACGCCGGTATTCGTTGCTCGATGGGGACTGCGCGGCGCTGCCGTCATCGGAATCGTTACGCTACCTGTCGAGGGGCTGGTTTTCGCCTGGTTTTCCATGGCAGCCGAGCTCCCTCCGGTCACGGCGATGATTCCGATACTGGCACTGCTGAATTTCACAACCTCGATTTATACCTTCGCCGTCAACAATTCACGTTATCGCTGGGCTTCCAAGGCGCAGGCAGCCACGGAATTCAGCATGCAGTCCAGCATCTGGAATGGTGGGGTCTGGACAGCTGGCACCTGCGCTGGATTTCTGGCCGCCTGGCTGGGTTGGACGTGGTTCTTCATCATTGCTGCGGTCATCGGCACGATCACCGCCATCATCTACGTCGCGATGTTCAACCGCGTGGAGTCCCTCGTTTCCGAGCGAGAGCTGGAGGCGGACTAGTGAGCAGCGATACCGGGAACTACAGGGCCATTACCTGACTGTGGTCGGCGCCTGGGCCCACATCAAGAGTCAGACTCGAAAAGAGCATGGCGACCAGATTCGCGCGACGCTCCTGAGCAATCCTCTGATTGACGTACCCTTTCTCGGTCAGCTCTCCATCCGCTAGGCTGGGCGGCACTGCCATCAGGATAAATCTCTCGATGCGGGTCGAGGAACCGGGGTTGGCTCGGTTGTACTCCCTGAGATGGTCTCTTGTCTCGTCGAGTACACGGCTCGAGTGGACAATTGCGGCAGCGCGCTCTGCGTGTGACGAGGCTGCATCCAGACCCAACATGCCGGAACAGGCCTCGATGTTCGGCCAGGCAAGGACACCAACAAACGCCTGATTCAGACCACAGACGATCACGTCGCTCAGTAGGGGTGACGTCGCCGTCAGAACCTGGGTACGCAGCCTACCCGCGGACACCCAGGTACCGGTATCCAGCTTGAACTGCTCAGCGATGCGCCCATCAAAGGCGAGCCCTCTCTCAGGTCTCGCCGGGTCAACCCATCGAACCGCGTCGCCCATCCTGAAGAAGCCCTCTTCGTCAAAGCTGTCCGCGGTCCTCTCCGGATCACGAAAGTAGCCCGGCGACACCGTATCGCCCTTGACTCGCAATTCCAGCCGCCCGCCGTTGGGTACCAGCTTGATCGTAGTGCCTGGCAGCGGCAGACCGATGTTGTCAGGGTGATCCATGGGCCAATAGACCTGTGTGGCGCCAAGGACCTCCGTGGACCCGAGACCCGAGGTCATGCGGATCCTGCTCCCCGTGGCCTTGACGCTCAGTGCCTGCAACCGGTCGAACAGCGCCTCGGTCATGGCAGCTGCGCCAAACCCTAGACCCGAGAGCCGGCTGAAGACCTCCGAATTGAGCTCGTCGTCCTGTTCGAGCGCATCGGCAAGCATCGAGAAGCCCACCGGGGCTCCCTGCAACCTCGACGGGAGTACTTCCCGAATGTTGCGAAGCGTCTCGTCAAATTCACCCGAAACCGGTCGGCCAGTATCGAAGTACACGGTACCGCCATTCGCAATCACGCCGTTGAGCCGCGTGACTCCGGCACTCGTGTGGCTCCAGGGCATCCATTCAAGCACGCGCGGTCCCTGGTCGAGTGGCCTTCGCGTCACGCGACTCAAGCCGTCGTGCGCCGCCATGGTCTTCACCATCATGCCCTGCGTGTAGATCACTGCCTTCGGCACGCCGGTCGAGCCCGACGTGAACATGTAGCGAGCGACCGTGGCATGACCGATGCCTGACAAGGCAGCGCTGACCCACTCTTCGCTCGGTGCGGGTACAAGCCAGTCATCGAAACTGTCTGCGTCGAGTACGGTGACGCCGTGCAGAAGGCCTCCTGCATCAAGACTCGCAAGCGCCTTCCCGTACGCTCGCAAGTCGCCCACTAGCAGTACCCGCGGCTTCAGCAGCGCAATGATGTGCTTGAGCCTGTCGTGATCCCTCGAGAGCAACGAATACGGCGCGCTGACGGGTGACACCGGGATCCCCGCCAGCTGCGCTCCGAACGCCATCTGGAAGTGCTGAAAGCTCCTCGGACACAGGATGGCTACAGGCGTGTCTGCTCGCACCCCCGTGTCCGCCAGGGTCCTTGCAACGCGCGTGACCTTCGTCCAGGCCTGTCGGTAGGAGAGCGCCTTCCATTGACTGCCGTCACGCTCGGCGAGCAATGCTCTATCGGGAAAAAGGGAAGCCTGGACGTGCAATATCGCCGGAATGCTTGGAGCTGCTTCCTTCGGCGGGTATGGACAGGCCAACACCAGCGTGCCATCACTCCTGGCTTCGACGTCCACGGCAGGCGGCATCCGGTCGGAATCGAAAGCGACCGCACTCATGCAGTCCATTCCCGGGCCGGCCACTCGGCATGCTGTTTCAGCAGTCCCGGAACCAGCGATACGCCCAATCCGTGCCCAACCGGAAGCTCTGCAAATCCTCGATGTACCGGCAGCACCGGCGAGCCGACGAGCTGCTCGAACAGCGGGCTTTCGTCGAACTGCAACTCGAGCAAGTCGAAGGCATCCATGGTCGCCGAGACCTGAAGGCTGAATGCATGACTGACGGGACCGCTCGGGTTGTGAAGCGACACCTGCACGCCATGCTCCACGCAACCGTCGATGGTCTTCCGCAACTCGCAAAGCCCTCCGATGTACTTCACGTCCGGCATCACCACGTCGTAAGCACCTGCCTCGCAATAGGGACGCAACTGATCCCACCCTACGCTTGTCTCCAGGCCGGCTTGACGCATGCCCAACGCCGTGCATTGGCCACGCAGCCGCACAAGCGCAGGAATATTCGCCTCGACCTCAGGAATCGGCGTTTCGATCCAGTACACACCCAGTTTCGCGGCAGCTTCGTTGAGTACCGCTGCGGTCGCCTCATCGAAGCGCCAGTGGCAGTCAACCATGAGGCGCGCACTGTTCCCTACAACCTCGCGCACCGCAGCGACACGCGCCAGCCCCGGCAGCATCGCCTTCACGCCATCGCCCTGCATGCAGACCTTCGGGTCCACCTCGTCGAAGGGCGCCAGCTTGAAGGCAACATGGCCTTCAGCTTTCGCTGCTTGCGCACTGGCGGCGAAGTCCACGGGGCCGCGCGATACGGTACGTCGATTGATGTTGGCGTACACAGGTATGCGTTCGCGTCGAGGGCCGAGCGATCCAGCCAGTGACTGCGCGTTACCCTGGGCATGCAAGCTCCACAAGGCTTGATCCAGTGCGGAAACCACGCTGGACTGGACGCGGTCGTCAGGCACATGCCGCTGCGCGAACTCGCCGGGACTCCGGAGGGAAGCCTCGCGCAGGGCGAGAGGTACCAGGTGCTCAGCTGCCCTCAGCTGTGCCGGATCCTGCCCGAAGAGGGTTGCCTCCCCTTCACCCGTGAGCCCTTCGGCTGTGTGCAGCCGGATGAAGCTCCAGGAGGTCTTGGGTGTAACCCTGACGCAATGCAGCTCAGCGCGGCTGAGCCTTGTTTCACTCATCATGATCCCGTCTCTTGAAGCGATCGGCGACTCTGTCCTTCATGTACAGACGTTGGAAGGCGCGACTACCTGACCTTTGCCGTACCCAAGGGTCGGAACTCAATGGCCATCTCGCGGCAGGGAAGGCCGTCCGCTACGCCCATTCGCCTCTGGGCTGTCGACTGAGGAGTTTTCAACCGTGCTCGTCTGTCCCCATACAAGCCGGGCGACGGAAACCGCGCATGAAAGCCATACGACAGCACACCTTCGGTCCGCCCGACGTCCTTCGCCTGGAAGAGGTTCCCGACCCGATCGCGGGGCCTGGAGAGGTTGTCGTGCGTGTCCATGCAGCCGGTGTGAACCCGGTTGAGACCTACATCCGCTCCGGCATCTACCCAAGACCGCCGACCCCATTCATCCTGGGGAACGATGGAGCGGGTGTGATCGAAAGCGTCGGTGACAATGTCCACTCGGTTGCCGTCGGCGACCGCGTATACATTGCCGGCTCCAGAAGCGGCACCTACGCCGAGAAGTCCCTGTGCGACGCAGACAGAGTCCACCCGCTCCCTCCCAAGGCCAGCTACGCCCAAGGGGCCGCGATACACGTACCGTACCTCACCGCCTATCAGGCGCTCTTCCATCGAGGTCGCGCTCGGCCGGGAGAACGGCTATTCGTTCACGGTGGCAGCGGCGCAGTAGGGATCGCTGCGATCCAGTTTGCCAGGTTGGCTGGAATGTCGGTCATTGCAACGGCCGGCAGCGCCGAAGGACTCAGGCTGGTGACGGAACAAGGCGCCGATCACGCGATTGACCACACATCGAAGGACTATCTCGGCAAAGTCAGAAGTCTGACCGAGGGAAAGGGCGTCGACCTGATCCTCGAGATGCTCGCGAACGTCAATCTTGCCAATGACCTTGAAGTTGTCGCGCGTTACGGTCGAATCGTTGTCATAGGCAATCGAGGCGAGCAAAACCAGGGAACGATTGCGATCAACCCGCGCGCGGCAATGGCCAAGGATGCAGATATCCTGGGAATGACGCTGGGCAATGCGACATACGCGGAACGCCAGCGCGCACACCACGAAATCGTAGCCGGGCTGGAGAGTGGCGCAATCCGGCCCGTGATCGGAAGGGCGTATCCCCTGGGGGATGCTGCCCTCGCCCATCACGCGGTACTCGAGAACAGGGCATTGGGAAAGATCGTCCTGCTGACGCAGACGCCCGAAGCCGACGGATGATCAACTCGGCGACGTCAGACCCTGTACAGCGAAGCGCACTCACCCACACCAGACATCAGTCAGGCAAGCCCAGAATGCGCTTCGCGATGATGTTGAGCTGAATCTCGGAGGTGCCGCCCTCGATGGAGTTGGCTTTTGACCGCAACCAGGAGCGTGTGGTCGCGAGTTCCTCGTCTGTAAACGAGCCGCCCTCCCAACCCAGGAATCGGGTACCCATGATGGAGCGGAGCAATTCGTATCTCTCCTTCCTGAGCTCGGACGAGTAGAACTTGAGCATGGATGACAGCTCGCCGGCAGCGAGCCCCGTGGCCGACTCCTCCTGGATGCGGCGTCTGGTCAGATCCAGCGCGCGATCACCCATGCGATGCCGGAGGACAGCAGAGCGGATCTCCGTGTCCGCGACCTTGCCGCCGTCATCCCGGCCCAGATAATCGACGGCATAGTCTTCAAGTGATCGCTGGTGCTGAGCACCACCCATCCCCCCCTGGGCGGAGCGCTCGTACTGCAACAGGCGCTTGCCCACTGTCCAGCCCTGCCCACGCTCATGCACCAGATTCGCTTTCGGCACTCGTACGTTGTCCAGGAACGTCTCACAGAAAGGAGACATTCCGCTGATCAACAGGATGGGTCTCACGGTGACACCTGGCGTGGTCATGTCGAACAGGACGAAGCT
>SXGU01426248.1_pt1 | contig 17898 bp, 16 predicted proteins | sample 3174531 | NCBI WGS metagenome assembly SXGU01 (sample SAMN11356863, study PRJNA531348) | freshwater metagenome | isolation source: freshwater sample F1-140 | place: China: Fuxian Lake, Yuxi | collected 2017-12-25 | reverse complement strand
TCCATCAGCATCTGCATACGACCCACTTCCCAGCCGGCGCAATCCTCACGGTCGGGAATAAAACCGAACAGCCAACCGTCCAGCACGATGCGGCCGAGTTGGGTCATGCCGTGCTTGTCGTTGCTGAAGCCGCAATAAGTGTTGTCTTTCATGGATTCGTCCTGTGTGTCGTCGTGATGACTAGCCCGGCCTTGGAAGGCATCGGCCCAGTCAAGGGCTGTAAGGCCAAAACAAGCGTGGATGTCTTGGTCATGCAAACCCCGTTAGCGGGTCAGACCAGCGTACAGCATCGGCAGTTTTTCCGGAAGACGCTGGACATGATCCACAACCATGTAGTTTTTCTGCCCGAAGATGCGGGACACATAGTTGTCGGCGCGAGGATCCAAACTCATGCAATAGGTAACAACGCCGTGTTTAGCCACTTCTTCCACCGCTTTTTTGGTGTCCATGCGCAGATACTGCGGGTCACGCACATCGACATCAGCTGGCTCACCGTCGGTAATGACGATGAGCAACTTCTTGGCCGAGCGCTGTAATTTCAGGTGATGGCCAGCGTGGCGGATAGCGGCACCCATGCGGGTCGAGAGTTGCCCGGTCATGCCGGCCAGCCGGGCCTTGGGCACTTCGTCCCAGTGCTGGTCGAAGTCCTTGAAGCGGGTGTATTCGACATCATGGCGGCCATCCGAACAAAAGCCGTGGATCGCGAAGGGGTCGCCGACCTTGTGGATCGCATCGGCCAACAGCACACAGGCCTGTTGGGTGAGCTCGCGGACTGAGTATTCTTGGTCCTGCACTTTTTCATTGGTGGATTCCGACAGGTCAAGCAACACCAGAATCGAGAAGTCGCGGGTCTTGCGCACCGAGCGCATCATGATGCGCGGATCGGGCTGATTGCCGAGGCGGATATCGGTAAAGCTCTGGATGGCGGCGTTGATGTCGATCTCGTCACCATCCTCAAGCTTGCGAATGCGCTGCACCCCCTGCGGCTGCATGGCATCGAGCAAAAACTTCATGCGATGAATCTCGCGTTTGTACTGCGCGGTAATAGCATCGATGATCTGCAAGTCGCCGGACTTGGCACGCTTCTCCAGAACCGTGGCCCAAGCCGGGCGCTCAAGCTGGATCTGGTAATCCCACTCGGAATAGTGGAAGGGGTCGGAGATGGGTTCCTTGCCTTCGGTCTCGTTGAAGGATTTTTCCCCGCCATACTGATCGCCAATGTTCTCGTAAGGAAACAGCTCCGTGCCCAGCACCCAGATCTCCTGGGCGTCATCGCCGGCCGTCTCGACATCGATCTCGTTAGCCATTTCCATCACACTCACATACTTCCGTACCTGCTTGATGGTCTCGTAGCCGGCGCCAGCAGCCTTGTTGAAATCAAATTCTTCGAAGGCCCAAAAGTAGCGATTGTCGTCGCGGTAGGGTGCAGTGAGCAGATCAGTGCGGGGATTAAAGGCGATGCGCTTGGCGCCCAGGCTGTGCGCCAACTGCACCCCAATTTCCCAAGCAGTGACATTGGTGTTGAGCTTGTCTTGCGCCTGCGCAAACAACACCCGCCCTTCGGCAATCCACGCATCGTCATCGACATAGGTTTCGTCGAGCAGCGCGCGCGCCAAACGGTTGAGGTAGTCGCCAACGCTTGCAGACATTGCCGGCGTAGCGGTGTGCAGTTTCGCCCAAAGGATCTTCAGGCCGGGGAAGCGGCGGATCGACAGAGCCTCGACGCGGGCATCCTCCAGCACCGCAATCACCGCCATCTGCAGCGGGTTCAGAGCCTCGGCCGAGATTGGCTCACGAGTCTCGACCACATGCGCGGCACAGTGCGCAGCCGTGGCGCGATACAGTTCTAGACCAGACACTGGCTCGCTCCCTTCACAAGGCACGAAGTCATCATAGGCATCGGGTAGATGCAACAGATAGTCCTCAATGTAGGGCCGATAACCCGCGCGTGACTCAAAGTCGCCAGAGGTCGGGCGCATGAAGAAGTCGCGGGCCCACAACGCCCGCAGATACATATTGATCCGGCGTTGGATATCAACGAGCAAAGTCCCCTTGCGCTCCTTCTGGAGCATGGCCAGCGATTCCTTGCTCTGCAGGCCGAAATACTTGATCTGTTCTTCATAGTGGGTGCGATGGGCATGCGCACCCCACAAGGCCCAGCGGCGCAGGCCACCCAGCGTCAAATGCTTGAACAGCGTTTCCAGATTATCGAGCATCGGTCGCACCCCGCGTGGGGCCTGAGCGATCAGGGTGTTGATGAATTGCAGATACTTCAGGAACAACTCTGCATCGGCCAATCGATTGGCCGCAGTCGGCGCTGTGGCCAGCAGCAGTTCGATCACCGTACCGGAGGTCTTCGAGGCCAACATGAGCGAGGCGGTCGCTAGATCGGCAACAACATCCTCACCGACTTCCTTGGCCACCCTCGGCGCCTCTTCAATCCAGGTCTCGACAAGGGAATCGCCACGCCCAAGACCGCGAATAGCCGAAACCCCCTTCAGGTAGTTGTCCAGTCCGCGCGGCGAAAACACCTTGGTCGCCTCGTGCCAATTGGCATCCAACGCATGGCGAGAATGCCCGGACAGGCTTTCAAGAAGCTCCGCGTAATCATCCAGAATGATAGACATGCCCGCCTCCGCGCCGCAGCAATCAGAAGAAGGTGGTCACGGCAGCGTCCAGCGCGTCGCGCATATCGGGGTCGTCAGTAATTGGACGAACCAGCGCCACCCGGCACGCCGCTTGAGGTGCGACACCCTTCGCAATCAGCGAGCCAGCGTAGATCAGCATGCGGGTAGACAGGCCTTCGTCCAGGCCGTGGCCCTTGAGATTGCGGCTGCGCTCGGCAATGGAGACCAGTTTACCGGCTAGGTCGGCGTCGACCCCAGCCTCGTGGGCAACAATTTCGGTTTCAATGGCATGGTCCGGATAGGTAAAGTCCAAGCCACCAAAACGCTGCTTGGTCGACTGCTTCAGGTCCTTCATCAGCGATTGATAGCCGGGGTTGTAGGAAATCACAATCTGGAAATCGGGATGGGCATTAACCAGCTCGCCCTTTTTTTCCAGCGGCAGCACGCGCCGATTGTCGGTCAAGGGGTGAATGACCACGGTCGTATCCTGACGGGCTTCCACCACTTCATCCAGGTAGCAGATGGCGCCGTGGCGGGCGGCGATGGCCAGGGGGCCGTCCTGCCATTCGGTCCCGGAGGCGGACAGCAAAAAACGCCCCACCAAATCAGACGCCGTCATATCTTCGTTACACGCCACTGTGATCAGCGGCTTATTAAGCTTGTGCGCCATGTATTCGACAAAGCGCGTCTTACCGCAGCCGGTTGGGCCCTTGAGCATCATGGGCATCCGCACCGAGTAGGCGGCCTCGAAGAGCGCCACCTCGTCCGCCACGGGACGGTAGTAAGGCGCGTGGGTAATACGGTATTGGTCGATGCGGTCGTTCATGCTCAAACTCCTGATCAGAGGCGGTGAAAGAATAATTTTGGGGCTCGAATTTCACGCCTGGGCAACTAAAAAACCCCCGTCACGCTTCTGCGCGACGGGGGCTGATTCCCCAGTCCGCCGCGCTTAGACAGTCTTACCGCGGAAGATCACCATGGCCGCGCCTTGCGACTGGTTAAAGTTGTTATAACCAATCAGCCGGACATGGTTATCTGGGTTGGCCTTGTGGCAGGCTTCCGCCTCGGCCAGGACGCGTTCAACATCGGTTTCACCGAACATCGGCAATTTCCACATGTACCAGTAAGAATCCATCAGATACTGCGGCTCGATGTGCTCGATGGCCGGGTTCCAGCCCTTTTTAACCAAATACTCGACCTGCTTCTTGATGTTGTCCGCGGTCATCGCGGGCAAATAAGAGAAGGTCTCGAACTTGCGGCTGGCAGGGTCACTCAAGCGAGAGTTGTAATCCATCACTTCAGACATTTCATATTCCTTTCAAAAGGTATTTCCGGATCCCCGGGCACGCCCGTGGCGTGGCGGGGATGACCTGACGGTGTTAGCGCGCGGTCACTTGTGGGCGACATCCAGTTTGTCGACGGTGTCAAATTCGAACTTGATCTCTTTCCAGGTTTCCATGGCGATCTTCAGCTCTGGGCTGTGCGCGGCGGCGGCGGTCAGGATGTCCTTGCCTTCCTTCTCGATGGCACGGCCCTGATTACGCGCTTCCACACAGGCTTCCAGCGCGACACGGTTGGCGGCGGCGCCCGCCGCGTTGCCCCAGGGGTGGCCCAGGGTGCCGCCCCCAAACTGCAGCACCGAGTCATCACCGAAGATGGAGACTAGCGCCGGCATGTGCCAGACATGAATACCACCGGAAGCCACCGGAATCACGCCCGGCATGGAACCCCAGTCCTGATCGAAGAACAGGCCACGCGAACGGTCCTCTTTGATGAACCCATCACGCATGGTGTCGATCCAGCCCAGGGTCGCTTCGCGGTCGCCTTCCAGCTTACCGACAACGGTGCCGGAGTGCAGGTGATCACCGCCGGACAGACGCAGCACCTTGGTCAGCACGCGGAAATGAATACCGTGGTGCGGATTGCGGTCCAGAACGGCGTGCATGGCACGGTGGATGTGCAGCAACATGCCGTTGTTCCGGCACCAGTTGGCCAGGCCGGTGTTAGCCGTCAGACCACCCGTCAGGTAGTCATGCATGATGATCGGCGCGCCAATCTCCTTGGCGAACTCGGCCCGCTTGTACATTTCCTCAGGCGTGGGCGCGGTAACATTCAGATAGTGACCTTTACGCTCACCGGTCTCGCGCTCAGCTTTCAGAGTGGCTTCATGCACGAAGGCGAAACGATCGCGCCAGCGCATGAACGGCTGGGAGTTCACATTTTCATCGTCCTTGGTGAAGTCCAGACCACCCCGCAGACACTCGTACACGGCGCGGCCGTAGTTCTTGGCGGACAGGCCCAGCTTGGGCTTGATGGTGCAACCCAAGAGCGGACGGCCATATTTGTTCATGCGGTCACGCTCAACCTGGATGCCGGCCGGCGGCCCGCCACAGGTCTTCACATAAGCCACCGGGAAGCGCACATCTTCGAGGCGCAAAGCACGCAATGCCTTGAAACCAAACACATTACCAACCAGCGAGGTCAGCACATTGACCACCGAACCTTCTTCAAACAGGTCGATCGGATAGGCCACAAAGGCATAGAAACAGGTATCGTCACCCGGCACATCCTCGATCGCGTAGGCACGGCCCTTGTAATAATCCAGGTCGGTCAACAGATCGGTCCACACCGTAGTCCAGGTACCGGTCGACGACTCGGCGGCCACGGCCGCAGCCACTTCTTCGCGATCCACGCCCGGCTGGGGTGTAATCTTGAAGCAGGCTAAAATGTCGGTATCCAGCGGGGTGTAATCCGGGGTCCAGTAGGTCTGGCGATATTCCTTCACGCCAGCGTTGTAAGTTTTGACAGCCATCGCGACTCCTTCGCTCAATGCAGTTGATCGGAATCCCTCGGCCCTTTACCCGGTACCGTCGAGATGGAATGAACTGTAGACAGTCACAACCATAAATAACAGTCAATATTTTCTATTTTATTGATAGACTATCGTCTATGATTAGTGGGCCTATTCGCCCAAACTACGCCATGCGCCATCACAGCACCTTTCGTCAACTGGAAATCTTCGAGGCCATCGCGCGTCTGGGCAGCTTTACCCGAGCCGCCGAGGAGCTGTACCTGACCCAGCCGACCATCTCGATGCAGATGAAGAAGCTCACCGATATCGTCGGCTTGCCGTTGCTGGAGCAGATCGGCAAGAAGGTCTACCTCACCGACGCCGGCCGCGAGCTGGCCCACGCCTGCCGCGACGTGTTCGGCATCATGGACCGTTTCACCATGGCCATCGCCGAACAGCAGGGCCTGAAGAAGGGCAAGCTGACCCTGATGGCGGTGACCACCGCGTCGTATTTCGCGCCCCGCCTGCTGGGCGAGTTCTCGCACCTGTACCCCGGCATCGAGGTGGCAGTGACGGTCACCAACCGCGAGCAGGTGCTGGCCAGTCTGGCCGAGAACCTGGCTGACCTGTACATCCTCGGCCAGCCGCCGGAAGACATCGAAGTCGTGGCCAAGTCCTTCATGTGCAACCCCTTGGTGGTACTGGCCGCGCCCGGCCACCCGCTGGCCGGACAGGAGGACATCCCGCTCGCGCGCCTAGCCGAGGAACCCTGGCTGCTGCGCGAACCCGGCTCCGGCACGCGCAAGGCGGTCGAGCGTCTGTTCGCCGAGGAAGGCCTGGAATTGCGGCCACGAATGGCCCTGGGCGGCAACGAGGCGATCAAGCAGGCCATCCTGGCCGGCCTGGGCATCTCGGTGCTGTCCAGCCACACCCTCACCCTGAACCCGCCGGACCAGTTCGCCGTGCTCAAGGCCAGGGGCTTTCCCATCTGCCGGCAGTGGTACGCGGTGCATCCGGCCGGCCGGCAACTCTCGGCCGTGGCGCGCACCTTCCTCGACTACCTGCTGGCCCAGGACCGCGCGCTGAACGCCTGCCCGAACGCGGGAACACCCTCATGAAGCGCATACAAAGCCTGCATGCCGGGCGAGGAACCGAACATCGTCATGGCGACCACTCCTGACAGGACCGCCTGACGACACCCGAACATGACACACGAACCCTGGCACGCCGAACCCGCCGAATCCGTCCTGCGCACGCTCGCGACCGGCGAGTCCGGCCTGGCCACGACGGAGGCCGAAGCCCGCCTGGTCCAGCACGGCCGCAACCTTTTGCCCGAGACGCGACCCCGGCCAGCCTGGCGGCGTTTCCTCCAGCAACTCCACAACTTGCTCATCTACATACTGCTGGCCTCTGCCGCCGTCACCGTCTGGCTGAAGGATTATGTCGACGCCGGCGCGATCCTGGCCGTGGTGATCGTCAATGCCTGTATCGGTTACATCCAGGAAGGCAAGGCCGAAAAGGCGCTCGAAGCGGTACGCGCCATGCTCGCCAGCCGCGCGATGGTGTGGCGCGACGGCGCACGCCATGAAATCGACGCCGCCGACCTGGTGCCGGGCGATCTTGTGCTCATCGAATCGGGCAGCCGGGTGCCGGCCGACCTGCGCCTGATCCGGGCGAAAAACCTGCGCATCAACGAGGCTGCCCTGACCGGCGAATCGCTGCCGGTCGACAAGGACACCGGGACGAGCGCGGCCGATGCGCCGCTCGGCGACCGTACCGGCATGGCCTATTCCGGCACCACGGTGGGCGCCGGCCAGGGCCTCGGGGTGGTAGTCGCCACCGGCGCCGCGACCGAAATCGGCCGCATCGGCGCGCTGGTCGCCGGCGTCAGCGGCCTGGCCACGCCGCTGACCCGGCGGCTGGACCAGTTCGGCCGCCAGATCACCGTATTCATCCTGGTCGTCAGCCTGGTCACCTTCCTGTTCGGCCGCTACATCGGCGGCCTGCCCGCGCTCGACATTTTCCTCGCCGTGGTCGGCCTGGCGGTCGCCGCCATCCCGGAAGGCCTGCCGGCCATCGTCACCATCACGCTGGCCATCGGCACCGGCATCCTGGCCCGGCGGCGCGCCATCGTGCGCCGCCTGCCGGCGGTGGAAAGCCTCGGCTCGGTCAGCGTGATCTGTACCGACAAGACCGGCACGCTGACCCGTAACGAGATGACCGCCGTGCGGGTCATGCTGGCAGGGCACACGCTCGATGTCACCGGCGTCGGCTATGCGCCCGAGGGCGGTTTCCGCCTCGACGGCCAGCCACACGCCCCGGAGAGCGATGCCGAACTGCAAACCCTGGCGCGTTGCGCCCTGCTCTGCAACGACGCCCGCCTGCACCGCGACGAAAACGGCTGGACCCTGGCCGGCGACCCCACCGAAGGCGGCCTGCTCGCCCTGGCACTGAAGGCCGGACTCGACCCCGCCGAAGCCGAAGCGGCGACGCCGCGCCGGGACGCCATTCCGTTCGAATCCGAACACCGCTACATGGCCACCCTGCATCACGACCATACCGGCCGTGCCTTCGTGCTGCTCAAGGGCGCACCGGAACGGGTGCTCGACCTGTGCGTGCGCGATGCGCTCGGCCAGCCGCTCGACCGGGCCGCCTGGGTCGCGCGCGTCGAGGCGGCGGCCACGCACGGCGAACGCGTGCTGGCCCTAGCCGAATGCGAGCTGGCGCCCGACGCCATCAGTCTCGACCAGGCTGACATCGCACCCCGCTTCACCCTGGTCGGCCTGGTCGGCATGATCGACCCGCCGCGTCCGGAGGCCATCGCCGCCGTCGCCGAATGCCGCCGCGCCGGCATCCGGGTGGTGATGATCACCGGCGACCATGCCGTCACCGCCGCTGCCATCGGCCACCAGCTCGGCCTGCGTGCCGACGCCGTGCTCACTGGCGAGTCCATCGCCGGACTCGATGACATCACCCTGCGCCGCCGCCTGGCCGACACCGACGTGATCGCACGCGCCAGCCCCGAACACAAACTGCGCCTGATCACCGCCTTGCAGGCCGAGGGTCACCAGGTGGCAATGACGGGCGACGGCGTCAACGATGCCCCGGCCCTGAAAGCGGCCGATATCGGCGTCGCCATGGGCGGGCGCGGCATTCTCGGCCGCAAGATCCATATCAACAGCGAGTCGGGCAGGCTCGCCGACACCGACTTCGCCGTCACCGATCGCGCCGCCAGCATCTGCCCGGTGGGCGTGATCCTGAAAAAGCGCGTGGGTTTTGCCACCCCGATCGGCGAGCGCCAGTACGACAAGACGCCGATCAACGAACAGGTCAAGGAGCCGACAGCATGAACGCGCCCATGAATGCCGCCCCGGTCGCGGCGAAGAAGCTCAAGGTCGCCACCACCAGCCTCGCCGGCTGCTTCGGCTGCCACATGTCCTTCCTCGACATCGACGAACGCATCCTCAAGCTGCTGGAACTGGTCGAGTTCGACCGTTCGCCGCTGACCGACATCAAGCACTGCGGCCCCTGCGACATCGGCATTGTCGAGGGCGGCATCTGCAACGCGGAAAACGTCCACGTGCTGCGCGAGTTCCGCGCCAACTGCAAGATCCTCATCGCCATCGGCGCCTGCGCGGTCACCGGCGGCCTGCCGGCCCAGCGCAACCACCTGGACCTGGGCGACTGCCTGTCGGAGGTCTATCTCACCGAGGGCGGCCTGGAGCACGGCCTCATTCCCAACGACCCGGAACTGCCCCTGCCTCTGGACAAGGTGCATCCCCTGCACGAAGTGGTGAAGGTGGATTACTTCATCCCCGGCTGCCCACCCTCGGCGGACGCCATCTGGAAATTCCTCACCGACCTCATCGCCGGGCGCACGCCCAAGCTGGGGCACGGGTTGATCAAGTACGACTGATGCCCATGAAAATGCGCTCCCCCTCCCTGCCTTCCCCGCTAACGTGGGAGGAGACAAGCTCCCTCCCCGCAGGCGGGGATGGCTGGGGTGGGGAGAGAGATATCACTACCCCGAAGTGCCCTCCGTGATGACCCAACCATGATCTCCCAACTGGAAACCGCCCCCCACCCGGAAACCCTGCGCCGGGTCGCCATCGAACCCATCTCCCGGGTCGAGGGGCACGGCAAGGTCACCCTGCTCTTGGACGAGGACGACCACGTGCGGCAGGCGCGCCTGCACATCGTCGAATTCCGCGGCTTCGAGAAGTTCGTCCAGGGCCGGCCGTTCTGGGAGATCCCGGTCATGGTGCAACGCCTGTGCGGCATCTGCCCGGTGTCCCACCACCTGGCCGCGTCCAAGGCCATGGACCAGATCATTGGCGTCGATCATGTCGGTGGCGTACAACTCACGTCGACGGCCGAGAAGCTGCGCCGGCTCATGCACTACGGCCAGATCCTGCAATCCCACGCCCTGCATTTCTTCCACCTGTCCTCGCCGGATCTGCTGTTTGGCTTCGATTCCGACATGGCCAAGCGCAACATCGTCGGCGTTGCCGCCAAGTATCCGGACATCGCCAAACAGGGCGTGCTGCTGCGCAAGTTCGGCCAGGAAGTCATCCGCATCACCGCCGGCAAGCGGGTGCACGGCACCAGCGCCATCCCGGGCGGGGTGAACAAGAATATTTCCAAGGAAGAACGGGATTTCCTGCTCAAGGACATCTACCCGGTTATCGGCTGGAGCCGCGACGCGGTGCATCTGGCGGCGCGCCTGTTCCAGCAGAACCTGGATCTGTACAACAGCTTTGGCCGCTTCCGCGCCCACAGTCTCAACCTCATCCGCGCCGACGGCGCCATGGACCTCTACCATGGCGGTTTGCGCGCCCGGGACAGGGACGGCAAGACCCTGTTCGATCACCTGGAATACAGCCATTACTGGGAGCACATTCACGAGCAGGTGAAATCCTGGTCCTACATGAAGTTCCCCTTCTTCCGCGAACTGGGGCCGGAGGAGGGCTGGTACCGGGTCGGGCCGCTGACCCGGGTGACCCAGTGCGATTTCATTCCCACGCCCTTCGCCGATCACGAGCGGCGTGACTTCCTGGACTTCGACGCGGGAAACGCCTCGGGCGCCACCCTGGGCACCCACTGGGCGCGCATGATCGAGATGCTGCACGCCGCCGAGATGATCAAGGAGCTGCTGCACGACGACGACCTGCTGGGCACGGACCTGGTGGTCACCGGCGAGCGCCGGGAGCGGGGCGTGGGCATGATCGAGGCGCCCCGGGGCACTCTGATCCACCACTACCGGGTGGACGAGAACGACCTGGTGGTGCGCGCCAACCTCATCGTCTCCACCACCCACAACAACCAGGCCATGAACGAGGCCATCCGCCAGGTGGCGCGCCAGCACCTGGGCGGCCGCCAGCTCACGGAAGGCCTGCTTAACCACATCGAGGTGGCGGTGCGCGCCTTCGATCCCTGCCTGTCCTGCGCCACCCATGCCCTGGGCAAGATGCCCCTGGAAGTGGAGTTGCTGGATGCGGAAGGGAGCCGCCTGGACGCCGTCACCCGGGACATGCAGGGCTTTTGTTGAGCCGGGTGGAGGACAGGTCCAGCCGCCTGGTCATCGGCATCGGCAACCCGAGCCGGGGCGACGATGCCGTCGGGCCCCTGGCTATCGGGCGGCTGGAAGCCCTGAACCTGCCCGATGTGGAACTGCTCACCGACTACCAGCTCCAGGTGGAATACCTGCTGGATATGGACGGACGGCAAGAGGTGATCTTCATCGACGCGACGGTGGATGGCGCGGTGGATACCTTTGCATTCCAGGCCATCCTACCGGCACTGGATGCGAGTTATTCCACCCATGAGCTTTCTCCCCAGGCCGTGCTGACGGCCTACGAGCGCCACTACCGACGGCCCGCGCCGTCAGGTTTCGTGTTGGCGATCCGGGGCCGGGATTTCGAATTGGGGGAGGGGTTGAGCGCGACCGTCGCCAGGAATCTGGACGCTGCCCTGGATTTCCTCACGGCACACCTGGCCGCAGGCGGGAAATAAAGGCTGGCCCGGTCCGGTCTCATGAAATTTCCCGTGTGTCCGATAACACGTCCATTCCGCATGCTTCCCGAGTCAAGAAGATGGCACGCCGTAAAGCATTCACCGACCCCAAGCTGGGCATGTCGGTCCGTATCCCCTCCCCGCCTCCTCTCGTGGATGAACTCAAGAAGCTGCTGGACGATCCGTTCTCCGAGATCGACACCATCGCCGACCTGGTTCAGAAGGATGCCGGCATTACCGCGAGCCTCTTCAAGACCCTGGCAAAACCCCTCTACGGTTTGCGTCGCCCGCCGGAAACCATCTCCCAGGCTGTTTCCCTGGTGGGCCTCAAGAGCATCGCCGACCTGATCAGCGGTCTCTCCATCCAGGCCGCCATCTTTGGCGATTCGCCTTTCTATCCCTGGTTCTGGGATCGGGCCAACGAGATCGCGGGCTATGCCAGCGCCATCGCCCAGCGCCAGCGCATGGTCTGCAACGTGTTTCCGGAACATGCTCATCTGGCCGCGCTGTTCGTGGATTGCGGGGTGCCTATCCTTTTGCAGCACATCGAGAAGTATGAATACCCGTTTATCACCGCCAAGGGGTTCATCTGGCCCAATGTGGTGGAAGAGGACAAACGCCACAACACCGACCATGCCGTGGTGGGGTACCTGGCGGCCCGGCATTGGCACCTGCCCACCTATGTGTGCGACGCCATCCGCTGGCACCATGAGCCCGTCAATGTCAACGATCAGGCTGCCACCATGGTGGCCATCCTCCAGACCGCCATCCATATCTACAACCGCTACGCGATGAAGGACGACCATGACTGGCCCGACTTCCAGGGGAAAGCCCTGCAAGAGATCGGCGTGGCGAAGGATGGCTTGAAGGAATTCGAGGAAGAGATCTACGAGCGGTCACACGGCAACTGAAGCGGGAATCAACGAGCTCAGCCGACGCTGAAACCAGCCCCTGTCATCTCGATGGGGTGAGGGAATATCAGACTGATTCGTCCCGGTTCAATTACTGCCGCTTCGAATGCCTATTGCCGGGTGTCTCGGGCAATAGCCGCGCAGCACGTCATTCCAGCGCCGAAGCCTCGATGTGGAAGCGATAAAGCTCTACGCTGGGGGTCGATTCCAGGCGCTTGTCGATACGGACCGGCTGGTTTCCCTTCGGCGTGCGAATCTCGGCGGCGCTCTCCGGAATGAAACAACCGGGTTGGGCCATCAACATCGGGGTTTGCTGGCTGGATGCATTGGGATGCAGTAGCAGCCCGGGCCATTGGCGCCCGTTGTCGAGGCGGCGCAACTGGATGGCCAGGGACTTGGGCGCCAGCAACTGCACGCCGAAGGAGATTTCGCCCTGGGTCGGCACCCGGAACCAGCGCACCAACCCGACACTCCAGCTGCCGCTCCCCTGACGCACGCCGACCACGTCGCCGACGCGGATCTGCAGGGCATGGACGCCGCTCTTGCTCAGGGACAGGCCGCCCATGCTGTCGTTGACCATCTTGCAGCGCACGATGGTGGGAGCCGGATCGTTGTTGGACATTCCATAGTGAATGGTGTCGCTCTGGGTGGCCGGGGCGATGAGTTGATGCAGCGCCTTGAGGCCGAAGCACACATCGAATTCCCGCCCGTCCTGATGTCGCCGCCGCTGCGATTGACGCTGGAGCGACGCGCCCCAGTTGAGCTTGAGCCGCTTCAGCATGGAAGGGTAGGCGGGATCCCGGGCCGCCTCGGGGAGACCGATTTTTTCCGGGTCTTGTTGACCCTTGATGTGGGAGGCGATCAGGGCCAGGTGTTTGACGAGCTCGGTGGTGTTGAGGATCAGATCCCAGCGCGGATTCATGGGGTGGGTTTCCCGCGCGATGGGTTTGGGCGGCGAATCGGTGTTGACCTCGACGATGAACAGGCCGGCCTGCCCCTTGATGGACTCCTCGGCGGGGAAGATGCTGGCGAGGTTCGAGAAGCGGGCGATGATGTCCTTGGCCCAGGGCAGTTCGATCTGGGGAAAGTGATAGGGGTCGGCCAGGGCCATGAGCAAAATGGATTTGTAGATCTGCTCCAGGGAAAGCATTTTCGCGCCGCCCTCCGGAATGACATCCTTCAAGCCGTGGCGCAGGGCGTAGTTGTAGGTCTGGTGGAGATCGACCCAGACGCCCTCGGGCATGGGATCATGGGTTTCGAAGCTGATTTCCAGGGCGGCCTGCAGCGCCAGCAGGATGTGTTGCAGATAAATCGGCGTGGGATCACCGCCGAAAAGATGGAAGCGGCGCTTCAGCCAGTCCACCAGGAGAATTTTGTAGCTGTCAGCCATGCCGCGCAGCAGGCGTTGGGCCAGGGTGGCGTTGCGGTGCTGCTTGGGCGGCAAGGGGGGCTGCACCGTGCCGTATTGTTCATAGAGCGAGGCGACGAGATCCTCGACGACCGGGGCGATGCGCTCCACGACCTTGGCCCGGCTGTCATGGGCGAGATCGAGGCCGTTGAGCGTGGCCAGGTAATCGACCATCTCTTCCGCGGCTTCAGACGGATTGGAGAGCGGCAGACGCGTCAACCAAGCCTCAACTTGCTTGGGCTTGGTTTCCAAGTTTATATTCCGCCCGGATTCACGGGCTGGCAGGACGTATCTGGGTAGCATGTGTCTTCCGTCACTCCTCGCGCCGGATTCTACCCGTCGCCAATTTGGCCCGAAAAGGCTTTTCCCAAGTATTCCGGAGCATGCGCATGCAATTCATCGAGAAGCTGTTCGAAGGCCTTCTCTGGCGTAGCCGTTATGTGGTCCTTTTCGCCGTGGTGGCGAGCATGGCGGCGGCCATCGCCATCTTCTACATGGCCACCGTCGATGTGGTCTATCTGGTTTCCCACATCCTGCATTACGCCGACCCGGTTCTCAGCCCTGAAATCCGCAAGGGCTTGCACGATGACACCATTACGCATGTGGTGGAAGTGGTGGATGGCTATCTGCTCGCCACGGTCATGCTGATATTCAGCTTGGGCATGTATGAGCTGTTCATCAGCGATATCGACGAGGCTCGGCACAGCAAGGCTTCCAGCGCCATCCTGGTGGTGGAAAGCCTGGATGACCTGAAGCAGCGTCTGGCCAAGGTGATCATCATGATCATGATCGTGACCATCTTCGAGCTGGCCCTTAAGCTCAAGGTCGAAAATACCCTGGATCTGCTTTATCTGGCCGGGACGGTCTCGCTGATCGGTCTGGCGCTGTACCTGACCCATGCCTCCGAGGGGCATGGGCACAAGGAAACCCGCCAGGAAAGCGGCGGGCACTGAACTCCCGCCTCGTTTCCCGCTCATAGACTGCTGTTTCCGCAACGGAATTTACCCATGCTTCGTGTTCTCCTGATCGTTCTTTTCTCCCTGGCCAGCCTGCAAGCCCAGGCATTCACCCTGGTGGACAGCAAGGGCAAGACCCATAGCCTGTCCCAGTACAAGGGAAAGTGGGTTCTGGTGAATTTCTGGGCCACCTGGTGTCCGCCCTGCCTGGAAGAGATTCCCGATCTGGTCGCCCTGCATGAGAACAAGAAGAACAAGCTGGTGGTGCTCGGCGTGGCCATGGATTACCAGGATCCCAAACAGGTGCTGCAATACGCGGACCAGATGATGGTGTCCTATCCGATCATCCTGGGTGACCACAAGATGGCGACCCAGATCGGCGCCATTCCGGGTTTGCCCACCACCTATCTGTACAACCCCGAGGGCAAGGTGGTGGCCTACAATGTTGGCGCCCTGACTCGGGCAGCGGTGGAACGCTATATAACGAACAAGAAATAAGGTAACGGAAATGCGCTGGCTGACTTTTATCCTGGCTCTCGCCCTGGCCTCCCTCGGATCCCTGCCCGCCTTCGCGGAAATTCGCGATCCCCACAGCCATTTCTTCATGTCAAAAATGGGTGATTTCAAGGACGAGCTCGCCACCGCGAAGAAGGAAGGCAAACAGGGCGTCCTGATCATGTTCGAGATGGATGACTGCCCCTTCTGCGCTCGCATGAAGGCCAATATCCTGAATCAGAGTGAGGTCCAGGACTATTTTCGCAAGCACTTCCTGATCTACGACATGGATGTGAAGGGCGACACCTCCATGGTCGATTTCAAGGGCAAGGAAACCACGGAAAAAGTCTTTGCCCTGGAGCAGCGGGCGCGCGCTACGCCGGTATTCATCTTCTTCGACCTGGAAGGCAACGCCGTGACCCGCTTCACCGGCGCCACCCAGACCGTCGAGGAATTCCTGCTGCTGGGCCGCTATGTGGTCGAAGGCGTCTACAAGACCAACGTGCCGTTCAATATCTACAAGAAGCAGAGCAAGCCCCAATGAAGCCGGCCTGGGTTTTTGCCCTGGCCCTGTTCACCGGGGTGGCGCTGGGCGCCGACAAGCCGCTGACCCTGGAGTCCGTGCTTGCCGCGGCGGACGCGCCCCATCCCGACCTGGACCTGGCACGCGCGCAACAGGAAAGCGCTCGGGCGGAGGCCTTGCTGGCGGATAGCCTGAACGATTTCAGGCTGACTCTGGAAGCCAGCCTTCGCACCGGCCGCAACGAGTTCTACAACGACCGCTTCCATCCCGACCATCAGGCCAAACTCAACGCCCGCAAGTCCCTTTGGGACTTTGGCCGCCAGCAGTCCAGCCATGCCGCCGCCAGCCAGGAAAATGAAGCGCGCGGCCTGCAACTGCTCGACACTCGTGCCCAGCGCCGGCTTGCCCTGATGGCCCGCTATTTCGACGTGTTGCTGGCCGACATGCGGGATGCCGCCGATACCGAGTTTCTGGCCGTGGCCTACGTCAACTGGGACAACGCCAAGGACCGCCAGGCCCTGGGCCAGATGGCCCTGTGGGAACTGGTCGAACTGGAAAATCGCTATATGGATGCCCGCACCCGCCGTAACGATGTGCGCCGGACCTTGCGTGAAAAGCGCATGTCGCTGGGCGCCGCCCTGAATCGGCCCGGCATCGTTCTGGAAGACCTGGTGGACCCCAATCTGCCTGACAACGATCGCAAGTTGCCCGAATTCGCCCCCCTGCTGGAGCGGGTGCTGGCCCAGAACCCCCGCCTCTTGGCGCAAAAGCAATTGCTCGCCGCCGCCGCCAGCCGCCTCGATGCGGTGCGGGCGGACTACCGGCCGAATCTGGAATTCGAGGCCGAGGCGGCGGCCTGGACCCGGGAAAGCTCCACCCGGGACGATGTGCGCGCCGGCCTGAATTTGGTCTGGCCCATCTGGCAGGGCGGCCGTATCGATGCCCGGATCGGCAAGGAGCAGGCCCGCTTCCACGAACTCCAGGCCCAACACGACAAACTGGTGATGGAACTGCGCCAGGCGGTGCTGGAAGCCCAGGAGGAAATCCGCTTCCTCAAGGAAAGCGAGCGGCGCGGCGTCGAGGTGAATGCCGCCTACCGGGACATGGCCCTGGAAAAAGCGCGCGCCGAGTACGAACTGGAACTCAAGACCAACCTGGGCAACAACATGGCGGAAACCCAGGTGGCCCGGCTGCGCAAGCGCGCCGCCGAATATCGCCTGGCCCTGGCCTGGGCGCGCCTGGAAGCCTTACTGGGCGGCCCAGAGGAACTGGCCAAGCTGGCCGGGGCTGTGAAACTGGAGGAAAAGAAGTGACCGACAAGCTGTTCGCCCCCGCCTTCGCGGCGCTACTGATCCTGCCCTCTGCCGCCGTCCTGGCCGCTGACTATCCGGCGATGCTGGACTGGTCCGGCAAGGTCAACCTGACCCTGTCGGTGTCCGGTGTGCTCGACACTGTCGCGGCCCGCTCCGGCCAGACCGTCAAGAAGGGGGAGGTGCTGGCCAGTCTGGAGCCGACCCTGTTCAAGGCCGGGGTCGCGGAAAACCGCGCTGATCTGGATCGGTTGAGCGAGGAACACGCGGATGCCAAGCGGGACCTGGATCGGGTCCAGGAACTCTATGCGCGTACCGTGTCTTCCACCACCGAACTGGATGCCGCCAAGCTGCGTTTTGCCCGCGCCCGGTCCGGCCTGGCCGCGGCCCAGGCAAGAGTCGAACGGGCGCGTCGCCTGCTGGTTGAATCTGAATTGCGGGCGCCCTTCGACGCGTTGATCCTGGCCCGTCATGGCGAGCCGGGTCTGGTCATCACCAGCCAGTGTCAGCCTCCCGCCGTGTTCAGCGTGGCGCGTGCCGATGAACTCACCGCCCGCGCCCAGCTTGATGCGGCTCAGGCAGGCTCGCTTCACCTGGGGGGCGAAGTGGAGGTGGGGGTGGGTGGAAAGTCGGTGAAGGGCAAGGTGTCCGGACTGACCTCCCTGCCTGATGGCCGTTTCGGCCTGGAAGTGACCATTCCGCGCAACGCTGGCATGCTGGCAGGGCAGCCCGCCAGCGTCAGGCTGCCCTGACTCCACTTACGCCACCTTGAGGTAACGCTACTTGGCGGTGCGCGCCTGGCGGGCTTCCCTCGCCCAATCATTGACATGGCGGGGTACCGCCCGGATAATCCGCGCCTCTTTTC
>SXGU01090022.1_pt1 | contig 17901 bp, 21 predicted proteins | sample 3174531 | NCBI WGS metagenome assembly SXGU01 (sample SAMN11356863, study PRJNA531348) | freshwater metagenome | isolation source: freshwater sample F1-140 | place: China: Fuxian Lake, Yuxi | collected 2017-12-25 | reverse complement strand
GTCTCTACTTGGCCAATCCGGGTTGTCCGCACCAACGTGGTACGAACGAAAACACCAACGGTCTCATTCGACAATTCTTCCCCAAAGGACTCGACTTCCGAACGGTCACCCCTTCAGAGATGCGGCGTGTCGAAAACCTTATGAACGATCGCCAACGCCGATGTCTCAGTTACCGAACCCCAAGAGAAGTTTTCCTCGAACAGTCCTCACATCGCTCTTGCGATTGAGTTTGATGACCGCCGGATGAGGCGAACCCATAGCAATACCTTCCGTCGTAATCGGGCCGGGTTCGGTGGAGCGACGGAAGGTAAGAAAGCCACTCCGACCGAATCCCACTCGGACACGCGCCCGCCGGCAACGTGTCGCCCGATGGCGTGAAACTATCCAAATTGGCCGAGCAATCAAGAAGTGTTCGTGATTTGGTGTCGATACGGGGGAGAATCTTCTTTAGGATCGGACGACTTCGCGGCTGCCACCAACTGGCGGCAACGAGTATCGCCGTGAAGTTTTTGCCTTATGCAAGGGTGGTTTTCGATGATAGCTTCCATGATTGCTGGTCAGCCAGTCGCAGACGCGGGCAGTGAACTTCGATTGCTCACCGAGTCCGATGCCGACATCGGGATTTCCAATGCGGCCGACGTTGGCCGATATCTAAGTGAGCACACGGAACTGTGATCCGTCGTGCCGCAGGTTTGCCAGCGCGTGCGTGACGAGTTCGGGCAGGACGCGGAGCTTTCCTTGGAACTCTACCGCGACCCGGAGATTGATGACCAATACCTGACGCTGGAAGTCAGGCAGGAACGGTACGACAGCAACATCATCGACCGGTTGGACCAAATCAGCGGAGAGTTCGCCGACGAGTTGGAGCCGTGCTCTGGCCAAATTCTTTTGACGACCGACTTCGGCCCCCCACAGATGAACGATGCCATTTGATTGGAAACAGTTCTGCGAAGCTGGCGGGCATTTCCTATGTGTTGCGGCACGCCAATCGTTAGACTCGTTGCAGTCAAGCAACCAAGAGGCAAACCATGTCTGCGACCGTCGAAGCTCCTGTTGATCTTGTGGAGTCGGTGGCTCATTTGCGGTTGCCGTCGAAAGAGGATGCTCGGCTTCAAGAACTGATGGACGCCAACACCAACGGCACGCTGACCGCTGCGGAGCGTGAGCAGTTGGAATCGTTGGTCGAATGGAGCGAGTCGCTGTCGCTGCTGCGTGCCCGCGCGTTGCGTCTGCTTGGAGAACAACCCGCATGAGTTGGTCGCTGATCGTGGCTGAGGTCGAACAGCGCGCGGCGGGACGATGCGAATACTGTCAGATGCACCAATCGTTGCAAGGCGCGACGTTCCATGTCGAGCACATCGTTCCGGCCGTCCACGGTGGTCCCACGACGCTGCCCAATTTGGCTTGGGCGTGCCCCGGCTGCAATCTCCACAAATCGGATCGCACGGAAGTCACGGACCCCGACACCGGCGAGTCTGTGCCGCTGTTCCATCCACGAGAACACGTTTGGTCCGAACATTTCGCTTGGAACGGTTTCCGACTGCTCGGCCTGACGGCCATCGGCCGCGCAACGATCACGGCCTTGCATCTCAATCACGAACGCCGTCTCCGAATCCGACAGGCTGAGCAACTCTTCGGGCTGTTTCCACCAGTCGCTTGACTCACCAGCACGACGCGCAAGTCACTATGTGGGAGGTTTGAAAAAGGGCTCCTTGAATGTGAACTTGGGATGGAGAGGTGAAACCCCATTTCCAAAACGACTTCAAGGAGCTTGAGAGATGTCAGACGTATTGATGGTTGGTTGTGATTTGCATGACAAGACGTTGATGTTGAAAAGCTGTGTGGGCAAGGAGGGTGCGGTGGCGACTAGTGGTCTGCCAACTTGGTTTTGATAGGTTCGGTGACGGGATAGAGGTGTTTGAGCTTGATGCGTGCGTCGGTGGTCGTGAATTGCCAATGGACTTTGACTTCGGCGGTGTTGCGAGAAATTTCCCACGCGGCGACTTCGGTCTGCAAGGTTTGGAAGTCCGGGATGCGTCGAGCGAGGCATTGCCGCTGGACGACTCCCAGTTCGATCTCCGCCATGTTGAGCCAACGGCCATGCTTGGGGGTGTCGTGAATCTCCCGCTTGTCGATCAAACGTCGAGCCTCTGATCAATGGCTTCATCGCTTCGTCGATCGTGACCAGCGGACGCTTCGGGTCGAAGGGGCGTTGATCGACGTCGAGGACTTCTTCCATCTGGCAGACGAACTCGGCGTTGGCGTCCGGCGGGATGACCCATTGCTCGCGGAGCCAGGGCTTGATCTCGTTTTTTGGAGCGTCTTCCGCACGGTCTCGCCACTGATGGATTCGACGATCTTCAGCTCCACCAACTTGTCGGCGAACAACGGCATCGTCCACCGCGCCTGGCCTTTCGGCGGAGCACTGCACGCTGTCGCAATGAGCCGGGCTTCCTTCGCACCATCCAGTGTTCGCGGCTTGGTACGGCAGAAAGGCTGGCGATCCAACGCCGCATCAAAACCCTCCCACACGAACCGTTCTCGCAACCGATGCACCGTCGAAAGGCTCACGTCAAACGCTTCCGCGATCGCCGGATCGCTCCACGCGGGACCGTCGGCATCGGCCTTGAGCAACATCCGTGCTCGCAACAATTTGGCCTTGGCCGCTCGCGCCTGAGAAAGCCGTTTCTCCAAACTCAAACGCTCGGACACTGACAACCGAACCACAAACTTGGCATCCTTGCCCATGACTCGCTCCTAGATGAGACTCACAATCCGTCAACAGCGATGTCTCCCAGAAACCAACCGCCCTGTCAAAACCAAGTTGTCCAACCACTAGGCGACGATGGCAACGACAAGCTCAACGGAGGCATCGGTATCGACAGGATCAACGGAGTTCTCACCGGCCTCAGCAAAGACATGATCAGCGACACCACAAAGATCATCGACACGTCGTTCGCGTTCGACTTCGATGCCTTGCTCGCTGGGCTACTTTGATCCCACTTGGCTTAGCAGCGCGTTCCTCAAAGGCTCGCCAACACTGAGACTAACCGTGAGACCGCCGCACCCGCGAACCGGGGGGCGTTTTCAAAAATCCCGGATGCCGAACGGTGGTAGACACGACGAACAGCGGGCACCGTAAGAGCTTACTGCTGTCATCCGATCAGAATGCAACCACTGCCAAGGGGGCCTTTGGCAGTGCGGTACGCGCAACCGATTCATGCAACCGTTTGGTGAGTTCGAGAAAAACTTTTCGCGGCGTTTCGACGGGGTCAAGCTAGCTTCGGAGTCCCGCCCCGTGCGCGCGGAGGATCGGTTTCCAAAATCCCCAAACACCATCCGCCTTTGATGGGTGCGAATCTTCTTTTCTCAATTTTTCGTTGCGATTGTGCGAGCTAACCGCCGAGCTAACCGGTACTGACAGGGTGGGGGTCTGGGCAAAAAACTCGGCGGCAACAACAGTCGTCCGATGACAGGCAACGTCCTGAAATCGAAACGACAACCAACGAACCATGCCCCAAACCGAGTCGGTGTACATGCCACTGAATTGGAAATCGAAATCCGAAACGTCCGGGGGATTCGCTGCGAGCTAGCTTCCGGGGTACTTTCGGGACCAAGCCGACACGTTGACTAACCCCATGCGTTGAGTCAGCCAGACATCGGCTGACGAATGCCGGTATTCGGCTGACTTGTTCGATACCACGCTGACCATCTCGGTACGCGGCTGACTGCCCCGATGCTCGACTGGCCAACGCGATACACGACTGACTTACCCGGTACACCATCACCCCATCGCCCTACCTCACTTGTGCCGTGACTTGCTCGGTCATGATCCGCCGCACCGCTTCGGCTTTCTCAGCATCCGACAACGGCAGCGAAGCGATCATCACCAGCGCGGCAGAGAACGAATCCGCCTTGATCGGCAACGTCTCCGCTCGGCTCGAAACCGAGCCGCAGACAGCCTCGCCGCGTTCGTTTTCCGGTGAGTTACTGCAACCGCTCCTGCAACCAGCGGACGCATCCGCCATAAGTTCAAGAGAATTGCCGCTCTGCAAATCTGATGGGAGTGATCCAGAGTCACTCGTGCTACCGTTACACCACCAGGCAGGATTTGGTGCGGGGCGGGATATTACGGGCGAGGCTGGACGTCGCCAAGAGATTGAACGGCAAAACAGCTCGCGACTTTCAGGCGTCACTCCTCCGAGTGCGCAACCAACACATCCAGCGGCGACGGTCTTTTGTTTCTGTGAGGAATTGGCTATTTCAGCACCGTTGCCGCTCGCTCATCGAGCGGAACACACCGAATACTTGTCCAACAGTTTTGTGAGAACCATCGGGAGCACGATCATTTCCAGTTCAACACATTCCGATCTCGCACACCAAGTCTGCATGAACCCGGCCTGCCGAGCGACGTATTCGGTCAGTGAGACGCTCGTCGATTGTTCCAAGTGCGGCCATCTGCTCGACATTGCTTACGACTGGAACCGCGTACCGGTGCCGGGGTCGCTCAAGCAGTTTGAGTCGCGGTGGTCGAGCCGTCGGAATCCGCTCGACTTCAGCGGCGTGTGGCGGTTTCGCGAGCTGTTGCCGTTCGCGAAGGACGAGCAGATCGTCACGATCGGCGAGGGGCAGACCATTCTGCAATCGTCCGCCGGCGTTGGGAAATACGCCGGCTTTCAAACTGGTAAACTGCTTTTGCAGTACGAGGGACTGAACCCATCGGGCAGCTTCAAAGACAACGGCATGACGGCGGCCTCGACGCACTCGCACATGGTTGGAGCGAAGGTCGCGGCATGTGCCTCGACGGGGAACACCAGCGCGTCGTTGGCGATTTACTCCAGCACTACGCGGCTGTTCGAGACGATCGTCTTCATTGGCAGCGGCAAGATCTCGTTCGGAAAGCTGTCGCAGGCGCTCGACTACGGTGCCAAGACGTTGCAGATTCAGGGCGACTTCGACGACGCGCTGAAGCAAGTCCGCGACGTCTGTGCGGCGCGCGGAATTTACCTGTGCAACAGCGTGAACCCGTTCCGGCTGGAAGGTCAGAAGTCGATCATGTTCCGAGTGCTCGAAGGTCTGAACTGGGAAGTCCCCGATTGGATCGTGGTCCCCGGCGGCAACCTCGGCAACTCCAGCGCGTTCGGTAAGGCGTTTACCGAGTTGAAAGAGTTGGGCCTCATCAATCGCATCCCGCGCTTGGCGGTGATCAACGCCAGCGGCTCGAACACGCTGTATCAGTTGTTTGAACATCAGAAGGTTCGTTGGAACGGTGGCAAGCTCGACGAGGCGAAGATCATTACCGACAAATTCTTCACGCAAATGGACGCCGACAACCGCCGAGCCTCAACGCTCGCGACCGCCATCGAGATCAACCGCCCGGTCAACCTACTGAAGTGCCTGCGAGCACTCGAAGTCTGCGACGGCGTCGTGCGCGAGGTCTCGGACGAAGCGATCCTGGAAGCCAAAGCCCAAATCGGATCCGGCGGCTTCGGCTGCGAACCCGCCAGCGCCGCCAGCGTCGCCGGAGCCAAACTGCTCCGCGAGCAAGGGGTGATCTCTCCCAACGACCGAGTCGTCTGCATCCTCACCGGCCACCAACTCAAAGACCCGACCGCCACCGTAGCGTACCATTCCGTCGATCCCGCCCGACTCTCCGCCGCCGCAGCCACCGAGGACGACGCCTACGCCACCATGCTCCGCAAAGCCGGAGTCACCCAAACCCCCGCCGCCAACCGCCCCATCGTCGTCGAAAACAAGTTCGAATCGATCATGCAGTTGTTGGATTGGATTGGTTGCTGACATCCGCGTTCCTGAGCTTGCCAGGAACCTACCGAACTGATTTCATGTTGACCAACTACGTTTTCGATTGTCCCAGCAAAGGAAGCTCGTCATGCGTGCGGAAGAAGTCAGGCTGACCCTCAAACACTTGATTCATCAACATCCGTTTGAGAAGTTCCTGATCAACCTCGAAAACGGCGACCGCTACCTCATTGAACACCCGGAAAACGTCGCCTTCGACCCGAACGAAAACGGCAGAATGCGCTTCAGCGTCGTCACACGAGATCTGTTTTGTTACGCCACATTTGAGTCGGTGTCATCGATCGTCCACCAAGACATCGGCGCGACCGTTGGAGCGTGAGCGATTTTGCCGTCGTCAATTGACGACATTCTGCCATCAGTCTTGTTGGCCTGAACTTGAGTCCGATGCTGACGATCGTTCGCGAGTGATTCATGGCGAAGAAAACTAACGTCGTGCAAGTCGGGCATCTGACTTGGAAGCAAGACGCCTGGGACCAAATGCTCGCGAACGCGGATCGCGCGGCCGAGGACTACGCTCGGAGCTGGCCGCGAGTGATGGCGGTGCGCTACGACCGCAAATCCAAGTTGGTTGTGCTCGAATTGAGCAACGCGGCGCAGCTCGCCATCCCGGCGGACAAATTACAGGGAGTCGCGACCGCGACCGAAGCCGCCCGTTCCAACGTGCGAATTCGCGGCCCGAATTGGGCGATCGAGTTTCCCAAAATCGACGAACAGTTCACGGTCGAGAGTCTGCTCACCGGAGTCTTCGGCAACACCCAATGGATGATCGGACTGAGCAAGCCAGCCAGTCGCCCGAAATCCCCCAGAAGTGCGTCGGCGATCCGAGCGAACGGACGAAAGGAATCACGCCCGAAGAAGCTCGTCACCGTCTAATGTATCGGCCACCATGCTCCGCAAAGCCGGAGTCAAGGTTGTTGGTGACTCATCCGGTGATTTCCGAATCAAGTTCCAGCGGCAGAACGAGAATAAACGCCGGGTGAACTACTGAGCGGTCAAACTCTGCCTCTTGCCTCAGCGTTCTCTGCGTTTCAAAGATGCCATCTGAAAGTCCCTCGAAGGCTGCGAAATCCTTCGAACGGTCGTTAACCCGGAGCGGTTGCGAGCGGTTTCAGACGGGCCTATTCTCCGGCTCGAGCAACTTCCCACCTTCAACCTGAACTCATTATGCCTATCACGATCAACGTCGGACACAGCCCGGACCCGGATGATGCCTTCATGTTTCATGCGTTGGCGAACGACAAAATCCCGACCGGAAACTATCGCTTCACGCACACCTTGCAGGACATCGAAACGCTGAATCACCGATCTCAGCGAGGCGAACTGGAACTGACGGCCGTCAGCCTGCATGGTTACGCCTACGTCACCGACAAGTACGCTCTGTGTGCCTGCGGAGCGAGTATGGGAGACAACTACGGCCCGATGGTCGTCACTCGCCAGCCAATGGGCCTCGGCGACTTGCGAGGCAAGAAAATCGCTGTCCCCGGCACGCTGACGACTGCGTTTCTCGCGTTGAAGCTGTGCCTCGGCGACACGTTTACCTACGAAGTGCATCCATTCGACGAGATTCTCAACATCGTCGAAGCGGGCAAGGCCGACGCCGGGCTGATTATCCACGAAGGGCAACTCACCTTTCAAAATCAGGGTCTGCACTTGGTGGTCGATCTTGGCCGCTGGTGGCATGACGACACCGGCCTGCCGCTCCCGCTGGGAGGCAATGCGATTCGCAAAGACCTCGGTCGGCAAGGCATGGAAGAGGTCACCGCATTGCTCAAGCAGAGCATCCAATACGGGCTCGAACACCGAGCCGAAGCGCTCGCTCACGCGCTGCAATACGGCCGAGACCTCGACCGCAGCCAAGCCGACAAGTTCGTCGGCATGTACGTCAACGACTGGACGCTCGACTTCGGCCCCCGCGGCCGCGAGGCGGTTTCGCTGTTGCTGCGGCGAGCCTACGACGCTCGCATCATCCCGAAGCCGGTTGAGTTGGAGTTCATCGGGTAGGAGATTCATTTGGACTCAGTTTTGACACCCAGGGGGCGCGGAAGGAACGTGCCCAGCTCATGGCCGGTGACAACGGTAAGTTGGGTGAGCTCAACAAGAAGTCGGCCAACCAAGCGCTCTCGTTGCTCAGCGACGCACAGCGCCGGCGAATCGAGCAACTTCAGTTGCCATGTCGACCGGATCAAGACCATCACAGAAGTCCTCCGACAAATGATGTTCGGGCCACCGAAGTTTCGAGAAATGGGCTTCCAGACCATCCGATCACGCTCCGACAAATCAGAGTAGAGGACGCCTCGCGAACTCAGCCAAACAACGTCGTCAATGGCTGACCGTCGGAGAGTCGCCAGGGGCGACCGGTCGGGTCGTGGAACTCGCGCGTTGAGTCGCAGCCGAAGCGCCAGAGGATTGTGGCCACCAAATCGGCGGGGCTGACGGGGTCGCGAGCGGGATATGCGCCGATGGAGTCGCTTGCGCCATGCACCGCGCCGCCTCGCACTCCGCCGCCAGCGAGGACCGTCGTGAAGCAGTCGGGCCAGTGATCGCGGCCCGCGTTGCCGTTGATTTTGGGAGTGCGTCCGAACTCCGCCACGCCCATCACGAGCGTCGATTCCAGCAAGCCGCGCGTTTCCAGGTCTTCGATCAACGCGGAGAACGCTTGATCGTTGGGAGGAATCAATTGGCGATGCCGAGGAAAAATCGTCTGATGGCTGTCCCAGTTGGCGTCCTGCCCGTTGTGCTGGCCATCAAAGACGGTCACGAAATTGACTCCTCCTTCCACGAGCCGCCGAGCCAGCAGCAAACTCTGTCCCAGCAAGTGACGGCCGTATCTGTCGCGCGTCTCAGGCGACTCGCGTGACATCTCGAAGCTGCGGCGGACTTCGTCCGATGCGATCAATCGCAAGGCGCGGTCTTGATACTGACGCATCCTGGCCGGTCCACTGGCACCGGTGGGTTGATCCAAACCGCGCAGCAAATCCTCACGCGATTGCAGATCGCGCGCGGTTCGCTTGGCGGGGGGATCGAGCGCGGCGACTCGGAAGTCCGGCGAGTTCGGATTTCCTAGCACTTGGAAGCGGTCGAATTCTCCACCCAGGATGCCGGGAATTTGTCCCGGCAATTGCACGACGTTGTAGATCGTGTAGGGCAGCGCGACATACGGCAGCGTGTGTGCTCGCGATCCGAGCGCGTAGCTGAGGGTCGAGCCGAGCGTCGGAAACGACCGCGATTCATCGGCCAAGAGTTCCAAGTCGCCACTCACCGGCGTGCGGCCGGTCAGTACTTCGGACGCGGCCGAGTTATGGTTTCGCATCGGATGATGCACGCTGCGAACCAGCGCCAAGCGGTCCATGATCCGAGCGACGCGCGGGAGATATTCGCCAATCTGGATTCCCGGCACGGACGTCGGAATCTGAGCGTACTCACCACGCACTTCCGCCGGTGCCAGCGGCTTCGGGTCATACGTTTCAAACTGGCTCGGCCCACCGTAGTAGAAGATCAAAATGCACGACCGAATCGGCCGATCCGCTGACGGCGATCCCGGTCCGGCAAGCACTGATGTTTCACCGGTCCCCCACCAACTTGGAAGACCTGCCGCAGCGCAGGCGACTCCTCCTGCCTGCAACCACTGGCGACGATTGATCGCGATCTCGGAAGTTTGAGGTTGTCTGGAACAATGCGTTGTGCTCATCCTGTCTTGTCCTTCGGGAACAGGGACGGAGCTTCGTAGGCGACATAGCCTAACGAGACCCATTCGAGATGGGCGACGCGAAAAGATTGCGGACGTCAAAAACTTGTTCGTATCTGATGCGTGATCACTCAAACGCCAAGCCGTCGATCGTGAATCGCAGAGTCGGCGCACCCCACGAATCGAAGCACAGGGCGAGAGAGCGAATCGTTGCGGGCAGCTCACCTGCGGTTTGCCATTGGTCGGTCGGTTGGAGTGGAATTTCAAACAGACGCCAGCCATCGCGAGCCTCGTTGTGTTCGGCATTCCGCATGTGATCAAGCCCTTGCTTCGGTTCAATGTAGAACGACTGGCCGTTGTCACTGTCGAGCCGGATGAAAGGGCCTCCTTGCCAGCCGGTAACGTCTTCGTTGGTGGACTTCAGCCAGAAGGTCAGCTTCGTTTTGCCATCGACCCGCCATTTTGCGTCGCGAGATTTTGGGAACGTGAGCGCGGCTCGGAATCCGGCATACGGAGCAATCACGACCTTGAGTGCGGAATCACCGACGAGCTTGTCGATCCGGTCGTCGTCGAACTTCGCTCGCGTGATTTGTTCGTTGCTGCGGACTCGGTCGTGGAAGTCTTCGATCGACCAATCGGCGGATTGCCCCTCGGTTCCGATCTCGGTCACGTTGCGAACGACGTACACGTCGCGCCAAGCCAGATCGGAAAGTTGCCCGTTCGAGACGTTGAGACCGACTCGATGAAAGCCGACTCGATCGAACGAGTGCTCCAGCTTCGGACCGAGCAGCAGTCGGCCGTCGCCGACGTCCCATGAGAGTTTCAACTCGCGGCCAACCGGATCACGACTTCCGGCAGCATCCCACTCGACACGCTCGCCGAGTTTGACCGACGTTGGGCCGGTGAGCTTCGCGAGCGGTGGTTTTGCGGCATCCGGGATCGCCACGAGATTCTCTTCCCAGCGCGTCACGCCGCCATCGAGTTGCACGTCTTTCACCGAGTTGCCATCAAACCGATTACCTGCCAGCGAGACCCAATCGGCGTGCTTGGCGTAAATGCCCCAGCGATTCTTGGCGAGCGTGTTCTGTTCGATGATCCAGTGGTACGCCCGCCACTTCTTGCCCTGGCTGTCGAGATCACCGATGAGCGCGATCCCCGCGCCGTTGTTCGCGCAGCACAAGTTGCCTCGGCAGATCGTGTGGCTCGAAGGTCCGAACATGAACACGATGCCGGCGTGTCCGGACTGTGGCAGATGCGGTGAATTGTGATGGCCGTCCGTCAGCCCGTTGAACGACGCCTCGTTGCCGATCAACCGCGATTGGTCCGAGCCACCGAGCCAAAATCCGTAGCTGCAATGATTGGCCTTGTTCTTCACGAACACGTTGCGCGGTGCCCAGCATTCGACCCCGTTGTTGTTCGCGTACGAGCAATCATTGCCCTCGAACAGATTCCCCGTGCTGCACCAGCCGTTGAGGACGCGGACAAAGATCCCGTCGCCGCCGTGCGTGCAATCGTTCTCGACAAAGCGGTTGTCGTTCGAACCGCTCTCGATCAGCACGCTGGTCGAATCGCGCGCGTGAACCTCTCCCGGCTTGATTCGAATGCCGTGGCTGAGCGCGTTTTTGCGAATCGTGTTGCGAGACGCGGTCCACAGCTTCAAGCAGGTGTTCGACGTGTGTGAGAAATCGTTCTCTTCCAGCACGTTATCATCCGAGTTCAGCAGCACGCAGGCGTCCCACACGCGATTGGCTTTGTTCTTCCGTAGCGTCGATTTAGTGACTCGATCGAGCATGATCCCACCGCGTCGGCCGTTCTCGCCCCAGCCGAATTCGGGATCGTGAAAGTTGTCCGAGAAGTTGCAGTTCTCGATCGTCCAACCAGAGCCGCCCACGATCCGCAGGCCAGTCTCCCAGCCCCTCGCGTTGACGTTTTTGAGGGTGACGTTCGACACCCCCTCGGCCAGAATCGCGACCCCCTTGAGCTTGTTGCCTGGCTGAGCCTTCTCGCCAACGATCCAGGCTCCACGACCGTCGATCGTGATGTTTGACTCCTTGATGACCAGCGGTCCGTAGACCATGTCGGGATCGAGCTGCGTGTCCTGCGTGATGTCCATCGCGACGGAGTTCGATGCCAGCCACAACGGCAAGCTCCAGAGAACTGCGAGAAAACGACGGAATACCTGCCTGACGCGGACCGAGTCTTTCGATCGATCAGCAATGCTGTCCCTGATCTGATCGTTACAACACTCTCGCCGGAATTCACACGCGCGTGCGGCCATGCTTGCCCCTCTGTGTTGTCCGTGAGTTCCGCATGAGCCGAGAAGTCGCGAGCGATCCACGGTTACAACGGATCGGCTCCGACCCCTTCTCGTGGCGAGGCTCGCAGTTCGAGGGCTTTGCAGCGGTCGGACTCGGCGAGCTTTTCTTTGCCGAGTTGCTGGTACGCCTCGGAACGCATCGCGAAAGCATCGGCATCCGTCGGGTTGAGTTCGATCGCCGCGGTGAAATCGGTGACAGCGGAGTTGTGATCTCCCAACCGCCAATGCACTTCGCCACGAGCACGCAGGCAGACGGGACACTTCGGATCGATCCGCACCGCCACGTTGTAGTCGGCCAACGCTCGCGGCAGATCGCCGGTGTCGAGGTACAACCCGGCTCGGCCGTTGTACGCCTCGTGGTTTTCGGGATCGATTTCGAGAGCGCGATTGAAGTCGAGCAGCGCGAGGTCATGTCGGTTCAAAGCTCGCCACGAGTCGCCGCGGTTGCGATAGGCGATGACCATGTTCGGTTCCAACCGAATGGCCTGTGAGTAATCGTCGCACGCCTTGTCGAACTCGCCCTTTTCAAAGCGGATGTTGCCGCGATTGTGCCACGCTCCGGCTAAGTCCTTGTCGAGTCGTAATGCCATGTCATAGTCGGCGAGAGCTTTGTCCGACTGGCTGAGTTCATCGAACACGTTGCCTCGGCGGTAGAACAAATCTCCTTCGTCCGGGTCCATGTCGATCGCGGTGTTGTAGTCGGCGAGAGCTTTGTCGTGCTCACCCTTGCGCAGCCAGGCATCGCCACGCGATGAGAACGCTCGGCGATTTTCTGGTTCGCGTTCGAGTGACTCGTTGAAGTCAGCGATCGCCTCGTCCAGCTTGCCGGAGTTCAAATAGGCCAGCCCGCGATTGAAGAGAATCAGCGGATCGTTCTCGGACAACTCCAGCGCGCGGTTGTAGTCTTCGAGAGCGTTCTCCAACTCGCCGAGTTCATCCCAGCAATTGCCGCGGTCCATGACGGCGGGAACGTACTCGGGGTCGAGATCAATCGCTCGCGTGAAATCTTCGATCGCCTTGTGGTAGTCCTGCTGAGCTTCCCAGACCAAGCCTCGGTCGTAAAACAAATCGGGGTTGTCCGGGGAAAGGTCCAGAGCCTGCTCGTAGTCTTCGAGAGCCTCGGTCCACTTTTGCTGGTCGGAGTAGGCTCCGCCGCGCAGCAGCAGCGCTTCCGAGTCGAAAGGGTCGAGGTGCAGCACCTCGGTGAGGTCTTCGGCGGCTCGTTCCGGCTCGCCGATCAGCGTGAAGACCCGCGCTCGGTTGAAGTAGTACGCCGACGCGGTTGGATTAAGGTCGATGGCGGTGGTGAAGTCTTCAATCGCTCGTTCGGAGACACCGAGCTTGTCCCACACCAGACCGCGATCATTGAAGTAGTCGGGATCATGCGGTTCGAGCTGGATTGCGAAATTGAACTCGCGCAAGGCGTCTCGGAATCGCCCTTTCTCGAACAGGCGATTCGCTCGATCGTAGTGCCGTTCGGCTTTGCTCACGGTGTCCTCGCTGGGAGTCGTCACCGAGACATGTCTCGCTCGTCGTATCCTGACCAGTCACCAGCAAGTATCGCATCGAACCGCCTCGCCGCAAGCACAATCTTTGCGACGGGGCTTTTCCGCTATGTCTCAGCCAAAGGGCGAAAACTACCGGGTGGCACGAGGCGACGCAACCAACGGGGGAGCGAGACAGTGCAAAGTGCAGAGTGAAGAGTGCAAAGTGCAAAATGAGCCTGACAGTTCGCTCGCAACTGCCTTCACTTTGCACTTTGCACTTTGCACTCTGCACTTTGCACTTTGTCCCTCACACGGCGAGTTGCATTGATTGCGAACACACCAAACCGTCTGTATCGTCACGCCCCGTTTCGACCAAACTCTTTCCACTTTGCCGAGGGCTTCCGCCGATGCGCCGCCAAAACTCCCGCCGTGACTTTATGAAAAACGTGACCGTCGCCGGTGTCGGCGCTTATGCCGGTCACGCTCTGGTGAATCCTGACCGAGTTCTCTCCGCCAATGAGGAACTCAACGTCGCCTGTATCGGCGTCGGCGGCAAAGGGGGCAGCGATTCGAGCAACGCCTCGCAGTTCGGCAACGTCGTGGCGATCTGCGACGTCGATCGCAACACGCTCGACAGCAAAGGGAAGTCCGACAAGTTCACGAACGCCGAGAAGTACACCGACTACCGCGAACTGCTCGAAAAGCATGGCAGCAAGATCGACCTCTGCACGATCAGCACCCCGGACCACATGCACGCTCCGGCCACGCTGGCCGCGATGCGATTGGGGATCGGCTGCTACACGCAGAAGCCGCTGACTCGCACGATCTACGAAGCTCGGTTGCTAGCGACCGTCGCCGCCGAGAAGAAAGTCTGCACGCAGATGGGCAACCAAGGGACCGCCTTGGATTCGTCCCGCGAAGCGATCGCTCAGATCAAGTCCGGCGTGCTCGGAGCGCTGAAGGAAGTCTACGCCTGGTCGAACCGCCCGGTCTGGGCTCAAGGCCCTGGCCGCCGCATGACGTTGGAGAGGTTCGTCACAGATGCGATCAACGACGACGCTGAGACCGCTAAAAAAGCGGCTGAAAAGGGGGAGAAGATTCCCGAGCAAGTTGCTCCAAAACTGATCGTGAAGAAAGTGTCCGAGGTCAATAAAGCACTCGAACGAGTCGATTGGAAGAACTGGATCGGCGTCGCTCCGCAGCGAGAGTTCTGGCCCGGCATTTACCACACGTTCCAATGGCGCGGCTGGTGGGATTTCGGCAGCGGCGCGTTGGGCGACATGGCCTGTCATCAGTTGACCGTCCCGTTCGCCTCGTGCGGACTGCGCGACCCAATCTCGGTTCAAGCCAAGTCGACGGGACATGACTTCGACAGCTTCCCCGCCAGCGCGGTCATCAAGTTCGAGTTCCCCGAAACGTCCGAACGTCCCGCGATCCCGTTCTGGTGGTACGACCGCAAGGGAAACAAGCCGCCGATGGAAGTCTTCGAGAAGCACGGCATCACAAAGGTCTCGGACAGCGGCGTGATGATCGTCGGCGAGAAGGGAACCTTCTACAGCACCGACGACTACTGCGGTAACTACGAACTGAAGGGTGTCGAGAAAGTCAAAGTCGATTACGAGAAGGCCGAGAACAAAGGGAACAACGACCTCAACAACATGTACGAGTTGTTCCGTGCGAAGCGAGCCAACGATCCGAAGATCGCGAAGTCAAACTTCGTAGACCGAGCCGGCCCGCTCACCGAGACGATTCTGCTCGGCAACCTTGCCGTCTGGGCCGCCGCCAACGGCGGAACCGACGGCTCCATGGGCGACTGGGGCGAGAAGGTCGAATGGGACGCCAAGAACCTCAAGGTCACAAACCTCGAGTCGCTCAAGACCCCACATGTCGCCGACCTCATCAAGCCGAAGTACCCGGAAGGCTACCGCTTGGATTAGTCGTCGTTCCGAATTGAGTTTCGAGGTAGCCACGTTCGCCAGAACGTGGCTACTTCTCTTTTCGGCGAGTGAGGTTCATGCCCGACCTATCCCTTTGACGTTAGGTGTGCCGATGCTCGAGTTTACACACGGTATTCGATCCGATGAGGATGAGGCTGAGTATCAAACTTGGCTCCGCAATCATCCTCACGGAATCGTCGTCAACCTGAAGGCAGGCTATCAAAATCAGTTGACGAAACATCGACCGCACTGCCCTACGATCTCACGTGATTTGGCATCCATTGGAAGAGAAGAACGCGAAGGGAAGCTCTGTTTCGAGAATCGGAACGAGGTAGAACGATATGCAGAAGAACACACCGAATTCCCTGCGGCCAATCTCAATCCGTGCGGCCGTTGTTGGAACAAGCCCCTGTCACGATAAAGACGATTTTTAGAATAGGACGGAACCGTCGGCGGCAATAAACTCGAAATTGTCTTGTGGAAGGATCGAGCAATGAGCGTTTCTGTTCTGGTTGAGCAAAGCGAAGGGCAGTTTAGTGCCAGTCCATTGGGAATGGCCGGATTGCGATTTGTGGGGCCGTCACGGGAAGAGGTTTTGACCTCATTGCGACGCGCGTTGGCAGACAAACTCGCAAGCGGTGAACTTGTGGATTTGGAAACCGAACCGCTGGGCGTCTCGGGTCAATCAGGGCGGTTTCGAGACGATCCGACGCTGCACGAGATTCGGGACCAAATCTATCGCGACCGTGATTCCGAGCGGCCTGAATGATTGCGTTTGATGCCGATGTCTTGAGTGATATTTGGTCGGGCGATCCCGAACTGACGCGGCGCGCCGCCGAGATTCCCGTGTACGAACAAGGCGTGCCGGTGGTGGTGGTCGAGGAAATGTTGCGTGGGCGATTGAATTCCATCCGGCAGGCCGAAGCCGGGAAATCCAAACTGAGCATCGAACGCTCCTACGAACTGCTGGAGGAAACGCTCGATGCCTTCAAACAGGTGTTGATTCTCTCGTATCTCTCGCAGGCTCAAGCGTTGTATGAAACGTGGCGGCGACAAAAGATATCCGTCGGAACACACGACCTCCGAATCGCGGCGATCTGCGTTTCACACGACACGAGACTCGTCACACGCAACCAACGAGATTTTGCCCAAGTGCCGGGCTTAGACTTTGAAATCTGGGATTAGGAAACAGAGGCGAATGTCATGAACTGTCTGCCGATGCCGCGCGTTGTTGCCGGCGTGATTGTGAGTTTGTTGTGTCTGACGGGTTGTCCAAAGTCTGAAACCCCTAGCGGAGCGGGCGGAAGTTCGACTCAGGCCACGGGAGGTTCAAAGGACAAGGCACCGGCAGCCGCCACGAAAAAAGGGACGGCCAATGCTGACGACGTTAAGGCCGCCAAAACTCGAATTGACGCCCTTGGTTCGCGTTCTAAGTACGCTCCGAAGGAGGGCGACTTGCTGACGGAGATCGTCATTCAGGACGGCTCGAATTTGACGGCGGATGACTTGGCGCTGTTCGGCAAGCTCAGCGATCTTGAAAAGTTGCAGGTCTTCAACTGCCGGACGCTCGACGACGAGATGGCCGCGAAGCTCAGCGGGTTGAAGGGGCTGGCCAGCCTGGCGCTGACGAATTCGGTGATCGGCGACAAGTCGGTCGAGCTGATCGTCAAATCGTTTCCCAATCTCATCGAACTCGATCTGTCGTCGAACACGAACATGACCAACGGAGTGGTCAAGATTCTCAGCGAACTCGGCAAGCTGCAGCGGCTGACCCTGGTGCAGAACCAAGTCAACGACATCGGTGCTCGGCGATTGGAGAAGCTGAAGGAACTCCGCACACTCGATCTGCGAGGCAACATGGAAGCGGGGGACATGGCACTGGAAGTCATCGCCGAGCTTCCGAAGCTCGCCGCGTTCAAACACCGCAGCACGGCGGTCAACGATGCGGGCATGGAATACCTCAGCAAGAACCAAACGCTGGATTCGCTGTTGATCCAAGATTTCCAGATCACCGATCAATCGGGACCGCACCTCGCCAAGCTCGGCAAACTGACGCAGCTCGAAGTCTTCCGCTGCCAGGGCTTCGGCACCGAAGGGGTCCTCGCTCTCAAGGGGTTGAATTTGACTCGGCTGACGCTGCGCGATCTGCCCAACATCGACGATCGAGCGTTTGAAGTCTTCGACGACCTGCCCAAGCTGAAGCGGCTCTACCTGCACGAGATCACGTCGGTCGGCGATTCCGGTCTGCAACATCTCGCCAACCTCAAGTCGCTGGAGTTGCTCGATATTTGGACCGTCCCACAAATGACCGACGCGACGATCGACGTGATCGCCAAGCTTCCGAATCTGAAAGAGCTGACGATCCGAACGACCGGTGTCACCGACGCGGCCATCGACAAGCTGCTCGGAATGCAGAGCCTGCAATCGCTGACGTTCAAAGAGAACGGCTCAGTCACGGCCGAAGGGCTTAAAAAGCTGGCCAGCAAGAAATGGTTGAAGCTGGACGTCGGAGCGACCACGAGCAGCGACGAGGCGGCTCAGTAGCTCGTAGGGTGGGTCGAGCGACGTTTCGTCGCGTTGACCCACCAGTGCGGCATCGACAAAGATGGTGGGTCAGCGCGGCCAGAGCTCCGCTCGACGCCATCCTACAAATCT
>SXGU01141564.1_pt1 | contig 17910 bp, 15 predicted proteins | sample 3174531 | NCBI WGS metagenome assembly SXGU01 (sample SAMN11356863, study PRJNA531348) | freshwater metagenome | isolation source: freshwater sample F1-140 | place: China: Fuxian Lake, Yuxi | collected 2017-12-25 | reverse complement strand
GATTTCACGAGCATGGAGCGCATGATCAAAAACCGGGGCGGCAAGATGTACCTCGATTTCCTCCAGAACCGGCCCGGCGCCACCATTGCGTGTCCCTATTCGCTTAGGCCAAAGCCGGGCGCGACGGTCTCGATGCCGCTCCATTGGGATGAGGTTAAAAAAGGACTGTCGATGCGCGATTTTACAATAAGCAATGCGGTTGCGCGCGCGCGTTCCAATGGCGATATCTTCAAGGGTGCCCTGGGTCCGGGGATCGACATGGATGCCGCGCTCGCCAAGGCGCAAAGCATTTTTTATTGAGTAAATTTGAACATGAAATCAATTTCTGAAATTCCACTCTCGATCCTGGACCTCGCGATGGTGACCCAAGGCGGTTCTCCGGCCGAGACCTTCGCCAACAGCGCGCAACTGGCGCAGTCCGCGGAGCGATGGGGTTACCGCCGATACTGGCTCGCCGAGCACCACAACATGGAGGGCGTCGCCTCAACCGCCACATCCGTTTTGATGGGGTTCATCGCAGGCAAGACCAATACCATCCGCGTGGGTTCAGGCGGGGTGATGCTTCCCAACCACGCGCCTCTGGTCATCGCCGAACAGTTTGGCACCCTGGCCACATTGTATCCGGACCGGATCGACATGGGCCTGGGCCGCGCTCCCGGAACAGACCAGTTGACCGCCCGTGCGCTACGGCGGGACATGAACGCGGTCATGGATTTTGAAGGTAACATACGCGAACTGCAAACTTTTCTCTCGTCAGCCAATAAAAATGCTGCAGTGCGGGCCATTCCCGGCGAAGGCCTCGACATCCCGATATGGATCTTGGGCTCCAGCATCGACAGTGCCCACCTGGCCGCCAAAATGGGATTGCCTTACGCCTTTGCAAGCCATTTCGCGCCCGGCCAACTGCTCGATGCGATTTTGCTGTACCGCAGGAACTTCCGTCCGTCGGCGCAGCTTGCCAATCCCTATGTCATGCCTTGCGTCAATGTCATCGCCGCCGATACGGATGACGAGGCCAACCGGCTCGCCACCTCGTTCAAGAAACTGTTTTTGGGAATCCTCAACGGCGAACGCAGGAAGCTGGGCCCGCCCGAAGATCCCTCGGGTTTGTTCGAGCATCACGAAGAGATCGCCCTACAGCAGATGATACGCTATTCCTTTATTGGCGGCCCGCAAAAGGTCGCCATGGAACTGCAGCGCTTCATCGACGTCACGCAGTGCGACGAGATCATGTTGAGCACGCCGGTGTACGACCATGAAGCGAGGCTGAGGAGTTATGAGTTGGTTGTTGGTTAAGCAATCAGCTGTCAGCTGTCAGCTATCAGTTTGTCTTAGTTAATCGATTAACGCTAAAGTTCAGGTTTTGGCATTGGTATATTGTCACATTGGTACATTGATACATTAATACATTGATACATTCCGCTTCAAATCTTCAAATCAACTACCGCTCCCCGATCTGCTGTCGCCATAGCGCGTAATACAATCCCTTTCGGTCCACAAGTTCGTCGTGGCTACCCTGTTCGATGATGCGGCCGCGTTCCAGCACGAAGATCGTATCGGCATGCATGATGGTCGAAAGCCTGTGCGCGATCACGATCGTCATCTGTTGCCGGTTGGCCGAAATTTCCCGAATGGTCTTGGTGATCTGTTCCTCGGTGATGGAATCCAGTGCCGATGTCGCCTCGTCAAAAATCAACATGCGCGGTTTTCGCAAAAGGGCTCGCGCAATGGACAGCCTTTGCTTCTCGCCTCCGGAAAGCTTACGACCGCCCTCGCCCAGCACTGTATCCAGGCCGTCCGGAGCATTTTGCAGGATGGTCATGGCCGATGCCTTTTCCATGGCTTCAAGCATCTCGGGATCGGTGGCGTCCGGTTTGACAAACAGGAGATTTTCCCGTATGGTCCCAAAGAAAAGTTGCGTGTCCTGCGTCACAAAGCCCATCTGCCGCCGCACCTGGTTGAAGCGCAGGTCGTCGATCGAGTTGCCGTCGTATAAAATATCGCCCGAAACCGGCCGGTAAAGCCCCACGAGCAGCTTGACCAGCGTCGATTTACCCGAACCGGAAGGCCCCACAAAAGCAACGGTATCGCCTAATTTTGCCTCGAACGAGACATTCTGGATCGCGTTGTATGACGCGCTCCGGTGCTTGAATACAACATCGCGAAAGCTCAACATCGAGATCGGGCCCGCGGCGACGTAATCCTTGGGGCTGTACTCGACGGGTTTTTCCAGGATAGAATTCAGCATGGACAATGCGGTCTGCGCCTCCCGCCACGAGACAATGATGTTGCCCAGGTCCTGCAGCGGGCCGATGAGCGCGGTTGAGATGAACTGCATCGAGATCAATTGCCCGGGCGACAGCACATTACGGAATATCAGCCAAAGCAAAATGAAAAGTATCGATTGCCGGAGGAAGACCAGGATCGTCCCCTGCAAAAAGCTCAGCGTCCGCATCTTCTTCACCTTTGCCATTTCGGCGGTATAGATGTCCCGCGTATGCTGCCTGAGCCTGCGAATTTCAGAGTAGGTCAGCCCCAGGCTCTTGACCAGTTCAATGTTGCGCAGGCTCTCGGTGATGGTGCCGCTCATCTGGCGGTTCTGGCGCATCAGCGAGCGTTGCAGGGTCTTGATCGAACGGCTCAACAGGCTGGTCATGCCCCCGAGCACAATGAAGCCGATGAAGAATACCGGAATCAGCGCCCAGTGCTTGGTGAGCGCATACCAGAGCAAAAACCCGATGCCGACCAGGGAGGAAAAAAGTACGTTGATGAGGGCCGATATGAACTTTTCGGTATCGGTCCTCACCTTGACCAGGACGGCGAGAATTTCGCCGCTCGACTGTTCCTCGAACTCCTGGAAGGGCAACCGCAGCGTATGCCGAAGCCCCTCGTTGAAAATGTCCATCCCGAACCGCTGCACGATCATCCGCAGCACATAGTCCTTGAGCGACTGGAAAAGCAGGGCGCCCAATGCCAACCCGATGGCTAGCAGTAACAGGTTGACGATTCCCCGGGGGAACCCGTCCACCGAAGGCTTGAGCGCGTAACCGTCGATGATTTTCCCAAATATGATGGGGTCGTACAACGCAAGTACCTGCGCAATACCGGCCAGCAACATCGTCAGCGCGATCTTCCACCGGTAGGGCCTGAGGTATTTCCAGAATATGCGCATAAGGTAATTTACAAATTTAATGGCAGTTTCCGGCCGGCCTTATTAATTATCTTTGGCTCATGGCGGCAACTCACACCGTTAAACCGGTCCGTATCGCGGGCTTATCTTTCGCACTCATGGTCGCGACCGCCATCCTTTTTTGGCCCCTGCTGGAGGCCGACGTAGCCAACCGCGCGCTGTCCATTTTGGCGTTGGCTGCCATCCTGTGGATGACCGAGGCGATCCCCCTCGCGCTGACTGCGGTTCTGGTCCCGGTCCTGGCTGCGGCATCCGGCGTGCTGAGTGCTCAAAAATCGATACTCCCATTCGCTAACCCTGTCATCTTCCTGTTCATGGGAGGTTTCGTCCTTGCGGGGGCGCTGTCCTATTACCGGCTTGACCGGTACATGGCCCAAAAGCTGGTATCAATGGCGGGCGGAAACCTATACCGCGCCAGCATATTGCTCATGTTCGCCACGTCCTTGCTCGCCGGCTGGATCGGGAATACGGCCACCACCGCGATGATGATCCCGTTGGGCATCGGGCTGTTGGCGGCGGCGCCCGGTGACGCATCGGGGCCTAACCACAAATTCCTCATCCTCGGCATTGCCTATGCGGCCAACATTGGCGGCGTTATGACGCTGATCGGAACCCCGCCAAATGCCATCGGGGCCGCGATCCTCGACCTCTCGTTTGCCGGATGGCTTTCTTACAGCCTGCCGGTGTTTGCCGTGACTTTTCCGGTGATGGTCGCCGTATTGACCGCGTGGTTCAGGCCCGACCGTAAAGCGCCCGTCGATAAGAACCAGGCCCAAACCGAACTCAGGCCCGGCTCGAACAAGCTCATCGCGATCTTCCTCATTACTGTACTGTTGTGGATGCTGGAGGGATTGCTCGCACCCGCCTTGGGAATCGCGCAAGGGTTCACCGCCATGGCGGCACTGGCCTGCATCACAATGATCGCCCTGTCGCGCACCCTGGAAATCACGCAGATCGCATCGTACATTCGGTGGGACGTGCTGTTGCTTTTTGGCGGCGGGCTGTGCCTGGGAACGGTGGTGGAACAATCGGGGCTTGGCGCGATCCTGATTGACAGGGTCATCGCGATGGGCAGCCTATTGCCGGCGGTGGTATTTCTCTGGTTGGTCATCCTATTTTGCATCGCCCTCACCGAGTTCATGAGCAATACGGCAAGCGCCGCGCTCATCCTTCCGCTGCTTTACACGTTGGCCGGCAAGATGGAAACCGACCCTGCCCTGCTGGTATTGCCCGCGACCTTTGCCGCCTCCTATGGTTTCATGCTGCCCGTTGGCACGCCGCCCAATGCCATGGCGTATGGCACCGGGCTGGTTCCGCAGCGGCACATGCTGGGTGCGGGACTGGTAATGAACATCCTGTTTTCGATTGTCCTTACCGCACTTTTCTACTGGGTCTAATAAAAAAAGCGCCCCTGGGGAGCGCTTTGCAATCAATAATTATATCGGGTTTTGAGGAACGTGAAAAGATTGCGCTTGAATTGCTTGTATTGCGCAAAGTGCGCCTCGATCTCGGCCTTGAAATCGAGGTAATTGCGGGCAAAATGCGCCTCGCATTGCAGGTCCTGGCATTCATCCATTTTGCGCAGCCCGTTTGAAAAGTTCAGGAACTGGTGCTGGTAGCTCTGGTTGTAATCCTGGATATTGCGGATGCTGCCCAACAGGTTTTCGTAATCCTGGGCACTCCAGGTGTCCTGTTCCTTTTGGTGCGTGCCGATGAGATTGCGGTAGAAGATCAATTCTATGTTGACCAGCTCGATTTCCTGTTGCCAGCGCGCCAGGTCCCCGGAAAGCCCCGCTATCGCGAGGTCGTCTCCGGCAAAATGCCTAGCGGTCATGGCCAACGGCTTTTAATTGCGGCTCATCCTGCTCGACCCTCGTGATCCGGATGGTCTGCTCTCCGCCCGGAAATTGCCATCGCACGGCATCGTCTTGCGAGTATCCAAACAGTGCGAGCCCCATGGGCGCAATGATCGACAGGCGGTTTTGCTGGATGTTGCCGCGTTCGGGGGTGACGATCTGGAAAGCGTGCTGCTTCCTGCGCGGATCGACGATCGTGACGATCGAATTGAACCGGACCACATCGGCGGGCATGTCTTGATCCTCCACCACCCTGGCAAGGGAGAGTTCCTCGCCAAGCCGGTCAAGGGAAGCGCGGTAGGAATCGTCCATGCGCTTCGGGATCCGCGCCAGTATCTGTTGCAGCAGCAACATCTCCCTTTTTTCAATGATTAATTTATCGTATTTCATCTCTTTAAATTTTATCAAGGGAAAATCCCCCTGTGTTTATAAGCTTTTTCGATCCGCGACAACGCCAGTATGTAGGCCGCGGTGCGCATGTCCGTTTTTCCTTCCGATGCGATTGCGGCCACCTTTTCAAATGTTGCCGAAAATTTCCTTTCGATCTTCTGCATCACCTCCTCAAGGTGCCAGATCTCGCCCGAACGGTTCTGGAGCCACTCGAAATAACTGCCGATCACGCCGCCCGAGTTACAGAGAATGTCCGGGATCAGGGCAATTTCCTTCTGCAGCAATATTGCTTCACCCTCGCGGTCGGTAGGGCCGTTTGCGCCCTCGGCCACAACGGTCGCATCGATCAGGTAGGCATTTTCGGCCGTGATCTGGTTCCCGAGCGCTGCCGGGATCACGATGTCACATTTTGTCGCGAAAAAATCCTCCCGGTCCACCGGTGCAGCCATGTTGAAGCCCTTCACCGATCCCCCGTTGTGTTTGGTGAAATCATACAGTTTATGGACGCTGATGCCTTCCGGGTTCACGATTGACGCGTCCACATCCTGGACACCGGTCAGCACCGCCCCGTCAGAATCAAGGAAATGCGCGGCCCAATACCCCACATTTCCGAAGCCCTGGACGATGAAGGTCTTGCCGGCGAGCGTTTCCCCGCGGCCCTTGTAAAACAGCTTCAGCGAAAGAAAGACACCGTAGCCGGTGGCGCGGTCACGACCTTCCAATCCTCCAAACCCGACGGGTTTCCCGGTCACTACGTGTTGGTTCAGGGATCGCTCCGACGGCCGGCGCGTGGACATGTAGGTATCGGCAATCCAGGCCATCGTCTGCTCGCCAGTGTTGACGTCGGGTGCGGGAATATCGTGGTCCGGCCCGATATTGTCACCCAATGCAAACGCAAAACGACGGGTAATGCGTTCAAGTTCGGCTTTGGAGTACTGTGCGGGGTCAAGTTGGATACCGCCCTTTGCACCGCCATAGGGAAGTCCGGCCAATGCGGTCTTCCAGGTCATCCACATGGCCAGTGCGCGCGTATCTTCCAAATCCACCGAGCGGTGGTAACGCAGGCCGCCCTTGTACGGCCCGAGGACGTTGTTGTGCTGGACGCGGTAACCCGTGAACACCTCGATCTTTCCATTGTCCATCCGCACGGGGAAGTTGACCACGATCTCATTGTTGGTGATCGATAGTATTTTCTTGATGTCCGGGTCCAGTTTCATCGCTTCGGCGGTCCTGTTGAACTGCCCGAGTACGATTTCTGTCATGTTTTGCGGCTTCCCGCTTGCTGTTGTGATCATGATCTTGAATTAATAATTGTTGCTTTCAACATTGTCGAGTGTGAGGTTGAGCCAATACGGCAGGTTCTTGCGGTAAAACAGGTGTTGCAGGATCTCGGCAAGTTCATTGACCGCAGGGGTCTTGGCCAAGTAATGCGACGCCCCCAGCCGTTTGGTCTCCTGGATTTCATACAGGTCGGTCGAGGTGGAATAGATCACCACGGGCACCATGTCCAGTGCCGACATGGACCGGAAGATCTTCAGGCATTCCTTGCCCCCGATCCGGGGCATGTTGAGATCCAGGAAAATAATGTCGGGGACCGGCCCTGTCTTGAGCATTTCAAGTCCATCGAGTCCGTTGACCGCGTGGCGGCATTTGGCCCTGAGACCGGTCCGGGAAAGGGCGAGCCCAAAGATGTCGGCCTCATCCGGGTCGTCATCAATCAGCAGGCAGTCAATGGTTTGGTATTCGCTGCCCGCGGGGAAAGGGGAAATGAATCTTTGCATGGCTTATGTTGTTGACGCCGCCATTGGCAAAGCCCGTACCGGGGCACAAAATAAATTTGCAATCTATTGAATTACAAATGATTATAAATTTATAAGTAAATAGTTCGAAGAATTACGCCGGGGCGATTTTCACCGCGTTGGGGAGAAATTACCCGTTTTCGCCCAGCTTGAGCCGGAGCGTCTTGCGGTCGATGCCGAGGATTTCGGCGGCACGCGTCTTATTGTTGCCGCAGTGGGACAGCACTTTCATGATATGATCGCGTTCCACCTCGCGAAGCGGTTGCAGCGGCTGGCCTTCTTTTTCGATCGCATACTTGAGGTTCTCCGGCAGCGCCTGGATGCCGATGTCGCCGTCGTGGAGGATGACCAACCGTTGGATGACATTTTCCAGCTCGCGGACATTGCCAGGCCAGGAATGCCGCTCGAGCAATGTGCGCGCATCGGGAAGGATAGCCGGAGCGGGCCTGGAGAATTCGGTGCTGTACTTCCTGATGAACATTTCGGCCAGCGGCACGATATCCTGCGGCCTGTCCCGGAGCGGTGGCGTTTCAATGTTCACCACATTGAGCCGGTAATAAAGGTCTTCCCTGAATGCACCCGATGCCACCATCCTTGACAGATCGGCATTTGTCGCGGCAATGATCCGGATGCTGACGGGCCGTGCGTGCGACTCGCCGATCCGGGACACTTCCCTTTCCTGCAACACGCGGAGCATCCGTGCCTGGACATTGAGGGGCGCGTTCCCGATTTCATCGAGGAAAATCGTACCGCCGTCCGCCTTCTCGAATAAACCTGCCCGGGCCTCGTTAGCGCCGGTAAAGGATCCTTTGGCACACCCGAACAATTCCGATGCCAGCCAATGCTCCGGCAACGCACCGCAATTCACGGCAATGAACGGGCCCGATGCGAACGCGCCCTCAAAATGGATCGCGCGCGCCACGAGCTCCTTCCCCGTACCGCTCTCCCCGGTGATCAATATCGTGGCCCGGTTGTCCTTGACGCGTTCAATGACATCCACCATGTTCCTAAAATGCGGCGAATGTCCCGTCATGCCTGCATAGGAGGTTATCCCGCTACTGTTTGACAGTGCCGGTGCGGTTTCGGCGATGGACTTCCTGATGGCGGATCGGAGTTCTTCACCAGTAAAAGGTTTCGAAAGAAATTCCAATGCGCCTGCCTTAATGGCGCCCACCGCATTGTCCACGGTCGGAAAACCGGTCACGACAAGTTTGGGGATTTCTGGGTAATGCTCGCGGGCGTACCTGATGAGTTCCAGACCGTTGATCCCGGGCATCTGAAGGTCCGTGATAAGCAGGTCGATGCTCCCTCCCTGGAGGATCTCTATGGCCTCGTGCACAGAGGAAGCCCTGTAGGTATGGAATTCCATCGCCCTAAGATGCCGGTGGAGCAACTCCAGCATGTCGTAGTCGTCGTCCACTATTAGGACATTTTCCTTTCTCATCGCCATCATTTGTGGATCAAAGGTAATTGTACGCGAAAGACCGTCCCCTGCGGAACATTGGGAAATGCCTCGATGCTGCCACGGTGGCTCTTGACAATGCCATGGACCACACTGAGCCCCAGTCCCGAACCCTCGCCCACCGGCCTTGTCGTGAAGAACGGGTCAAAGATCCTGGGTCGAACCTCCTCGGAAATTCCGGTGCCGTTGTCCGCGACGTCGATCACCAGTTCCCCCGAAGTGGCGAAAGCGGTAATGGTGACGGTTTTACCCGCCGCCGAGAACTGGATGGCGTTGACCAGCAGGTTGAACAGGACCTGTGTCAATTGCAATGGATCTACCTGCGCCGTGATGTCGGGATCGTCGCAAATGAAGCGGTGTTCAAGCCCCGCTTTTCGGAAATTGGGTTCCACCAGTGCGAGCGCCTGGTCGATGACGGGCTTGATGGCGACCTGTGATATATTCTGGGGCATGTCGCATGCAAAGAACATGAGTTTCTTGACGATCTCGCGCGCGTAAACGGCGGCCTTGAGGACTTTGGCGGCGTCGTCGCGGCTTTTGGTATCCGGTGCATTCGCGCTGAGCAGTTCGGCGAAACCGAGGATATTGCCAAGCGGCGTGTTGAGCTCATGCGCAATGCCCGCGGTGATCTCGCCCAGTACCGAGAGACGGTGGGCCTGTTCGGCCTTCTTCTGCAGGACCTCAATTTTTTTCTCGTTGACCTGCTTCTCGTAAAAGATGCAGAGCTCGTCGGCCACCTTGCGCAGCAACAATTTTTCATCTTCAAGGAAATGCGCCTGCGTAAAGGCCTTGTTCCCATAATGCACACGCACGTATCCCATCTCGCGGTCGAATACCACGAGTTTCTCCTCCTGGCAGACCGATTCAAAGGGAATGGGGTTGCTGAAAACGTGGATGTCCCCAAGCCTGATTTCTGCCACGGCGTCGTCCGGAAACCGCCAGGCCTGCTTCATGATCATCGTCACGTTCAAAAAAGCGTCCGGAGCCGATCCGCCTGAGAGCAGCGCGTTGGAAATGTTGTACAGACAGCTGAGCTCCTTGATCCTTTCCTGGAGTTTTTCCTCGGTCGATATTTCTACGACAGGCTTTTGGGGCATGCCGCAAAGGTACGCAATTACGAACTCCTGCCCTTTAGCGAGGCCATGTCGATGACGAAACGGTACTTGACATCGCTGCGCAACATGCGCTGGTACGCGCGGTTGATGTCCTGCATGTCGATCATCTCAATTTCGGAAACGATATTGTGCTTGCCGCAAAAATCCAGCATTTCCTGTGTTTCGGCAATCCCGCCGATGACCGATCCTGCGACTGCCTTCCGGCCGAGGATCATCGGAACCGTGTTCAATACCGGCTCGAGTCCGCCGAGAAAACCAACCATCACGAGCGTTCCGCTAATGTTGAGGGTACCAACGTAAGGATTTACATCGTGCACATAGGGAACGGTATCGATTATAAGGTCAAATCGACCCGCGGCGGCGCGCATCTCCTGGTCGCTCGTGGAAAAAATGACTTCATCGGCGCCAAGGTCAAGGGCATCCTTTGTCTTTTCGGGCGAACGTGAGAACAGCGCGACCGAAGCGCCCAGGCCTTTGGCGAGCTTGATGGCCATATGACCGAGGCCGCCCAATCCCACGACGGCCACACGGCTGCCCGGCCCCACCTTCCAGTGACGGAGTGGCGACCACGTCGTGATGCCCGCGCAAAGCAGCGGTGCGGCGGCGGCGGGATCGAGATTCTCGGGCATCCGGAGGACAAAATCCTCGGTCACGACAATCTTTTCGGAATAGCCGCCGTAGGTCACCGAGCCCAGGTGGCGGTCTGCGCTGTTATAGGTGCCGGTAAATCCATTCAGGCAATATTGTTCAAGGTCCTTGCGGCAGCTTTCGCATGAGCGGCACGAATCCACAAGGCAACCCACGCCCACCAGATCGCCTGCCTTGAACCGGCTGACGCCCTCGCCCACACGTGTCACCCGGCCAACGATCTCATGTCCGGGAACGGCGGGATATACGGTCCCGCCCCAATCGTTCCTTGCGGTGTGCAGGTCGCTGTGGCAAACCCCGCAATAAAGGATGTCGATCTCGACGTCCGAGGGAGTCGGCATGCGCCGCTGAATATTCATCTGCGTGAGGTCGGCTTCAGGTGCAGTGGTGCCCCAGGCCTTTACTTGATTGTCCATCTGATTTGCTTTTAAGTAAGCAGAAAGTTACGAATTCAATTCCTATCGGCGCAAGCCAGGCGTATCTGATTTCAAAAATTTCCTGCCGGAATGGATTTGGGAATTTGCAACGTCTTTATTTCTATATTTACGCGCCAAAGAAAGTACCTGCATGAACGCCGAAAAGGAAAGGAAATTCCTTAACTGGTTTTTGCTCAACCCCCGGATGACGGGGTTTTTATTGTTCATGATCTTCCTGATCGTGACCGTGGCGATGGTCTTCCAGCGTTACCTGCTGATCCAGGAGAACGACCGCCGCGAAATGAACAACATCATCCGCGTGGTCTATCGGAACATCGACCAATCCCTCAAGAATTCAGTGACCAGCGCCCTCACGCTCGCCCTTACCATAGACGATGACGGAAAACCCGAGAACTTTGAGGAAATCGGGAAAAAATTACTGGCCTCAAACCCCGGGATCGACGCCGTGCAACTGGTACCCAACGGTGTCATCACGCACGTTTATCCGCTCGAGGGGAACCAATCGGTCCTGGGATTCGATATCCTGAATTCCCCACCGCACCGCCAGGAAGCGCTCAAGTCGATCCAAGGCCGGAAAATGTATTTTGCGGGCCCGCTCAAGCTGCGGCAGGGCGGCATTGGCGTGGTGGGACGCCTGCCCGTTTTCAATAAGGAAAAATTCTGGGGATTTTCGGCGGTGATCATCCGGATGGAGACATTGATCCGCGCATCGGGAATCAATGCCATCGACGATTCCAGGTACTATTTCCAACTTTCCAAGACCGGTCCGGACGGTGCCGAACGCTTTTTCCTTGGGGGCAAGGTCGATTTCAAACATGCGTACCACGAGGTCCTTTCCTTTCCCGACAGCGACTGGAACCTCTACCTGATCCCGAAGAATCCGAGCGATGCGATCCTGCAGGTGATCCCGTTGTTCCTGGTGGGGGTGATGCTCTCCGCGCTCTTTGGCATCATGATCACCCTGATCCTGCGAAAGCCCGCCGAACTGCAAAAACTGGTCTACAACCAGGCGCGCAACCTGCTCAAGAGCGAAGTTCGGTTCAAGGCGATCTTTGACCACGCGCCCATCGGGATGGCGCACATCGACGCGCGTACGGGCAAATTCGTCGAGGTCAATGACAATTTCGTGATGATGACGGGTTTCATCGGCGAACAGCTGCAGGAAATGAACGCATCCGACCTCACCTATCCTGACGATAAGGCCGATGAGAAATCCCAGCTCGATGCACTCCTGCGCGGCACCAACCGCGGCTTCTCGATGGAGAAACGCATCAACACCAACCGCGGCGAATCCATCTGGGTGAATTTTACCGCCTCACCGCTGTGGGCACCGGGCGACACCCCGAGCACATACATTGCGATCATGGAGGACATTTCGCTGAAAAAGGAGGCCAAGGAGCAGATCTCAAAAAGCGAGGCGCATTTCAAGAGCCTTTTCGAGGATTCGCCCGTTGCACTTTGGGAAGAGGATTTCTCGGCCGTGCGATCGCATCTGGAAGCATTGGGCCTGATGGGGCTCTCACCGAAATCGGTGATGACATACCTTCGCGAATATCCGCAGGAAATCCAAAAGTGCATCTCGCTCGTGCGGATATTGGATGTCAACAACGAATGTCTCGTCCTCAATTACCCGAAGACCAAGGAGGAGCTTACGGACGGGCTTTCGGGCTTGCTGGACGAGGATTCCACCCAGGCCTTCGTGAGGCAGCTCGTGGCCATCACCTCCGGGGTGAGCGGCATCGCGATGGATTCGAAACTCAGGCGGGAATCAGGCGAAGTACTCGACGTGCACCTCAGGTGGGGCGTGATGCGCGGATATGAGAACACGCTGGAAAGGGTGATGATATCGGCGGAGGACATCACCGCGCAAAAGGAATCGCAACGCATCATCAGCAACACGCAAAAGCGGATCGAAACGCTGGTCAACACCGTGGACGGCATTGTCTGGGAGTGCGATTTTGAGACCTACATGTTCACCTTCATCAACAAAAAAGCCGAGGAAATCGCCGGTTATCCGGTGGAACAATGGCTCAACGACCCCACCTTCTGGGCTTCGACGATCCATCCGGAAGACCGCGAATATGCCGTGAATTTTTGCGCTGCCAATGCCCAGAAAAACCGGCAATACTCCTTTGAATACCGCATGCTGCACAGCGACGGGTCGATCATTTGGATCCGCGACATTGTCAACGTGATCCATGAAAACGGGAAACCTGTGAGCCTTCGCGGCATCATGATCGACATCACCAAGGCCAAGGAGGCCGAGCAGGACCTGAACAAATCGCTCCAGCTTGTCACCGAACAGAACGAGAGGCTGCACAACTTTTCATACATCGTTTCCCATAACCTGCGCTCGCACACCGCCAACATCCAGAGCATCGCCAATTTGATCGAGTCGGCCGATTCGGACGAGGAGCGCCAGGAAATGATCGGGATGCTCAAGACGGTCTCGGGCAGCCTGAACGACACGATGGTTCACCTGAACGACCTGCTCAACATCAAGGCCAATGTCGGGCTCGGCAATGAATCGCTCAATTTGCGGCATTACATTGACAACACCCTGGCCGTCCTGCATGAGCAGATCACGGCCAAGAAAGTGCAAATTGATTACGATGTGCCGGCATCGGCTACCGTGAACTACAACCCTGCCTATCTCGAAAGCATCCTGCTCAACCTCCTTTCCAATGCCATCCGCTACGGCGATCCGGCGCGACAGCCCAGGATCTCCATCCAGTGGGCCTTCAGGGACGGGCGGAATTCCCTTACCATTGCCGACAACGGCCTCGGCATCGACCTTCAGAAAAACGGCGACAAATTGTTTGGAATGTACAAAACTTTCCACGGGAATCCGGATGCGCGCGGCATCGGCCTGTTCATCACCCGCAACCAGATCGAGGCGATGGGCGGAAGCATCGTCGTGGACTCCACACCCGGCGCGGGCACTGCCTTCACGATTTATTTCCGCAAGGAATAAGTTGTAACAAATTGCAAAAATTCTGTAACGGTTTCGAAATGAAGTTCGTGAACTTTGGAAACGTCGGCTCCCATGCCGTCCCAAAGTAAAATATGCAGCTTAACATCAAGACCCCCGGCACCGCCGAGGAAGTGACCGCCCTGCGGACCCTGTTTGAAGATTACCTCAAAATGGTTTATTGGTCCGAGCGCGCGCTTGTACCCGCGTTTTCCCAAATGATCGGGCAAATTGCATCAAAGGACATCGCACGGCTGCTGATGCTGCATACTGCCAATACCAATATTCACGGCGACCGGCTCGAGAAAATATTTTCGAGCATCGGGATCCGTGCCGAAGAAAAGCGTTTTGAACCCATCGAAAGCCTTTTGAACGAGATCGATGTGGTTGTCTCGCAGACGCAGATGGGCGCCGTCCGCGATGCCGCGATCATTGCCCTTGTCCAGCACATCATCCACAGCGAAATCGCATCATACGGCACCCTGAAATCTTTTGCGCTGACGCTCAAGGAGGAGGACGTCGTGGTACTCCTGGAGCGCAACCTCGAGGACGAAAAAGACCTGGACCTCAAGCTTTCGGTCATTGCCGAAGCCTATGTGAACGACGAAGCGGCCAATAAAGAATTCTAGATGAAACCAAAGTCTTTTCCCAAACAGAAGCAAAAATTGCCCGGCGAGGAGTCCAGGATGACACCCGGGCCCGAAGTCATCCGTGAAGGATACCGCGGAAGTGGGAAACTCGCAGGAACAGTTGCGCTCATCACGGGCGGGGACAGCGGGATAGGACGCAGCGTGGCCCTGCACTTTGCCCGCGAGGGTGCCGATGTGGCCATAGCCTATCTCAGCGAAGACAACGACGCGCGCGACACCAGGGACATGGTCAAGGCCGAGGGACGCAAGTGCCTTTTGCTCAAGGGCAACCTCCGGAAAACATCATTTTGCAAAAAGATCGTCACACAGACCGTACAAAAATTGGGCGTATTGAACATCCTGGTCAACAATGCGGCGATGCAGGTTCCCGAAAAGGCCGTTCAGGAAATTTCCCCGGCCAATTTGCAAGCAACATTCGAAACCAACATATACCCGTTTTTCCACGCGGTCGCCGAGGCGCTCAAGCACCTTTCAAAGGGCGATGCGATCATCAATACGACTTCGGTCACGGCATACCGCGGCAGCGAGCACCTGCTGGACTATTCAAGTACCAAGGGCGCGATCGTGACCTTTACGCGGTCGCTTTCCACGATGCTGGTCGAGAAGCAGATCCGGGTGAACGCGGTTGCGCCCGGCCCCATTTGGACACCGCTGATCCCGGCGAGTTTTTCCCCTGATGAGGTGGCAAAATTCGGGCAGGACGTGCCGATGAAACGCGCGGGTCAGCCCAGTGAAGTCGCACCGGCCTACGTCTATCTGGCGTGCGCCGACAGTTCCTATATGACCGGTCAGGTGCTGCACATCAACGGCGGAGAACTCATTGGCGGATAATCAACTTAACTATATAGACATGAACAAGAACCTTATTGTGGGCATCGCAGCCGGAGTTGCTGCCCTCGCCGTTGCCGGCATCATCGCCAGGCGCAACGGAGCGCTTGAAACGCTACTGGGAAAGATCCGCGAACTCGCCGATTCAATGGAGCATTTTGATTTTGACCGATTCGGGATGGAAGATGTCATTCCCAAAGGCGAAGACCGGAACGTGAGCAAAAAACTCACGCAGGCCAACTAAAAAAAGCATCCCCCTGGATGCTTTCTTTTTTAACGAACTACGAGTTTGAGCACCCGCGACGCATTTTCGGCCGTGATTCTGGCCAGGTAAATGCCGGACGGAAGCCCGGGCCTGACGGCCTGCCCGTCGGTGATTGGTTCAGAGAACACCTTGCTGCCGCCCATTGCATAAATTTCCAACATGCCGATTCCCGAAAGACCGCTGACCGCAACCTCGCCGTTCGTGGGATTGGGCGCGACGCGCAGCTGCGGGATGTGGTTCGCGGCGGTTGAAAGGCTGAAAGACCATGGCTGGCCATATTGCGCGCCAAAAAGGTAATCGGCCAGGAGCGGATAGTCGATGAACGGGTTGCGGTTCATCTGCCAGGTGTAAATGACATTGTTGCGGTTCATTTCGAAATCGTCCGAAGGATCCTGCACATTCCACAACAAAAGGCTCGCAAGGTCGGCCATCTGGCCCATCAGCGTGTCTGGCGGGTTGCCGTTCACCAGGCTCAATCCGTTGTAGCGCACCGCCATATAAAAGAGGGACCGGGCCACATCGCCCTTCCAGCTTCCGGCATTGCCCGCAGGCCCGTTGTAGTCTGTGCCATAATCACGGTTGCTCCGGGTAGTATTCTCGGGGCCATCCTCGGCACGGATATGATGCGCATCCGAATGGCCCGCCAATATATCGTTGGCATCGGTCGGGGCAAAGATGTCGATACCATCGGCAGTTGAGGATGTCCCATCGGCAAACCCGCCACGCGATTGCGGAAATATATGCTCCCGGTTCCAGAATCCCACGCTGCTCGAGGTGCTCTGGAATTTATACTTGGCACGGGGCACCTCGACATACATCAGCCACACCTGGTTGCTGTTAAGCGGGTTTTGGTCTGCCTGCTTGAGAATCAGTTCGGCGTCGCCATAAGTGTGTTCGCGAACCACGGCCGGATCGGCGATGATGGCCTGCAGCGCTGCCCGGAGTTCCTCGCCCGCCTTTCCCTCCAGGGATGCATAGTATCCGGCCGGTGCGGTTGACTGGACATTCCCAAATGTCGGGTTGAGCGGCGTGCCCCAGGGCGAAGTCGTGAAATCATTATCGATGATGCGTACCTCGACAAAGTCATTGAGGCGGTTGTAACCGGCCGGCAGGGCCCCAAACCTGACGATCGCCAGTTCATCCCCGTCGTCGGTGGTATCGTCAAGAACAAGGACCGCCACGCTTGCGGACTGGCTGCCGGCGGGAATCACGACCTGTTGTACCGCTGCATAATCTGCTGCATTGAAAGACCCGTTATTGAGCAGGAAATTGAACGACAAATCGGATGTGACCGGTTGTTGCGCGGTAAATGTGACGGTAAACGAGCCGCCTTCATCGATCAGGCCGGATGAGACCGCGATGGAAAGCCCATTGAAGGCAATTCCGCTGCCGTCGTTGTGCGCGCCGGGTGTCGGTGCCTTGACCTCGTAGGTGCCATCGGGTTTGCGCTGGATGGACTGGGTCGTTCCCAAACCATTTGCATTCTCGTTGACCTGCAGCGTTTCTCCCAAAAGATCCATTAGCTCCGTCGCCGCTGGGTCGCTCGTGTCATAGACCAGCGCATCCACAAGGTTGACGGTGGTGGCAAGCGTGCCATCGGGAAAGTCCGAAGGGTTGCCAAGGTACAGCGCGACCGCATCGGCACCATTCTGGATGACACTCGTTGAAAACAGACGCTCCGGCACCAGGGAAACCCCCGCATTGCCAATCAGGACCAATCCGTTCACATCGGTTGAAAGCCCGTCCAGGTCAAGTGCGAAATAACTGCGGTTGCCCGTACTTGAGGTGCCCGAACCGTTGTAGAGGACAAGGACATATCCGTCAAGCGAAAATCCGGGCGCATCGCTCCGAAGTTCAATGAATTCCTTGTCATCGGTACTTGGCGTATCCGAATCGAGTTCATTGATGACCACCTGCGACCGCAGGCAGAGCGAAGCCAGCAAAAGCAGCGGGAGTAAAATATTTTTCATAGCGTAGGTTGAACAGGCAAATGTACGCGATGTTTTTGGCCGCGGATATCGGGAGATGATAAAAATTCGATTGTCGAATGTTAAATAAATCAGGACATTGCGGGAATCCCGTACTTTTGCGCGAAATTTTTTTTATGAGAAAAGTCGCCGAATACCGCAGGCTCCTGGGCGTCGAGAAGGATGCGAAACTGTCCGAACTCAAAAGCATCTACCGCAATTCAATGAAGGCGTGGCATCCCGATAGATTCCACGGAAATCCCGACGGGCTTGCCGAGGCCGAGGAAAAGAGCCGCGAGGTCATTGAGGCCTACCACTTCCTGGTGAGCATC
>SXGU01063055.1_pt1 | contig 17922 bp, 14 predicted proteins | sample 3174531 | NCBI WGS metagenome assembly SXGU01 (sample SAMN11356863, study PRJNA531348) | freshwater metagenome | isolation source: freshwater sample F1-140 | place: China: Fuxian Lake, Yuxi | collected 2017-12-25 | reverse complement strand
TCGCCGACCAAGCGGTGTTTCGCCGCATCGAATGCATAGTAATCATTTTTAAGGGACGTTACATGTACCAAGCCTTCCACATAGATGTCATCCAGCTCAACAAAGATCCCAAAACCCGTGACCGCTGAAATTCTACCGCGAAATACTTGCCCCAATTTGTCTTGCATGTATTCACATTTGAGCCAAGCCACAACCTCACGTGTTGCTTCATCCGCACGTCGTTCGGTCGCCGAGCAGTGCTTACCCAACCGACTCATATCGTCTTCGCTATAGTTAAATTTTTCAACGGACTGGTTATCGAGCAAAAAACCAACAGCACGGTGAATTAACAAATCGGGATAACGTCTGATAGGGGATGTAAAATGCGTGTAGGCTGAATAGGCAAGACCGAAATGGCCATCATTGGATTCAATATATTGTGCTTGTTTTAACGAGCGCAACATCACTGTTTCAATTAAATGCTTTTCTGGCCTATCACCAATGGCGGCTAGCGTCCTTTGAAAATCCTTGGGATGTGGTTTTTTACCCCCCGCTAACTGCAGACCCAATTCCCCGAGGAATTGTCTAAGCCCAATAATTTTATCTTCTTCGGGAGCCGCGTGAACGCGATAGAGTGTGGGGATCCTTGCGCGCTCTAAAAATCGAGCGGTTGCCACGTTCGCCGCGAGCATGCACTCTTCAATCAAGCGATGCGCATCATTGCGAATCACCGGCACTATTCGTTGAATTTTTCTATGCTCATCAAATTCTATCCGTGTTTCAGTTGTATCAAAATCCATGGCTCCGCGGCTTTTACGTGTTTTATGTAAAATGCCATAAAGAAGGTGTAGCCCTTGAATCATGGGCCACAATGCAGCATGCTGGGTATCCGTATGTCCCGCGATCAACCATTGGCTCACTTGCGTGTACGTCAATCGGGCTTGTGAATGGATAACCGCTCGGTAAAACCGTGAACGGCTAATTTTGCCATCTGCCGTAATCGACATGTCTACCACCATACACAAACGATCAACCTGCGGATTTAACGAACAAATACCATTTGATAGTGCTTCGGGTAACATCGGCACCACTTTACCAGGAAAATAAACAGAATTTCCGCGCCGTGCTGCTTCCTTATCCAATGACGAACCTACGGCGACATAATGACTCACATCAGCGATCGCCACCAACAACTGATATCCTCCTTTATCTTTTGGATAACAATAAACCGCATCATCAAAGTCTTTAGCATCTTCACCATCAATCGTCACAAATGGCAAGTGGCGTAAATCCGTTCGCCCTTTTAACTGACCGTCGTCTACACGTTGAGGGATCTTGGCCACCGCCATACTGACATCATCTGGCCAATCAGCAGGCAGCCCGTGGGCAAGAATGGCCACCTCAATCTCCATCCCAGGCGCCATATGCTCACCTAAAATATGGATGATTTTACCCACCGCTTGATTACGTTTACTGGGGTAAGCCAACAACTCGACCAACACAATCTGACCATTTTTAGCGGCCATGGTTGACTCTGGAGGAATAGAAATATCTTGGGTTAAACGTTTACTATCAGGGGTCACAAAACTAACGCCATGCTCTGTAAAAAATCGGCCGACGACACTGGCATTAGCATGCTCAATGACCTCATGAATTTTACCCTCAGGCCGACCACGCCGATCAACGCCTGCTTGATAAGCAAGAACAACGTCACCATTCATGACAGCACGCATTTCTTTGGCAGACAGTACCATATCTTCTCCATCCCCATCGGGAATGAAAAAACCGAAACCATCTGGGTGGCCTTGTACCGTGCCACGCTGCAAGTTAATACGCTTCAATAAACAGTAGCGCCCACGACGATCCTGCATCAACTGACCATCACGCAGCATGGCGCGCAAGCGAAAGCCCAATGCCTCCTGCTTACTGTCTTCCTCTACGTCCAACGTACTGATTAGCTGGTTACGTGACATTGGACGACCAAAATCCTCCAGCACTTGCATGATCAGCTCGCGGCTAGGGATAGGCACGGCATATTTTTCGCTTTCTCGTTGATAGAACGGATCTTTCGAATGAGAAGACGTTTTCGATTTTTTTGACACTATTCACCACATATTCAATTAATTAACACCAGTCTACCACTTCGATATCTCGAAATGAATTCATTCAAGTTCGCTCAAGGTGTAGACAACGGCAAAACGAAGCCGCGACTGCCTACATGTGCCGTTAAGGCAGACAGGGTCAAATCTTCCCCAGCCCAAAATGTGCCTGACTCTGATGCTGGCATTTTCACCTTTGTCCATTGGCAAACGGCCAACAAACCCGCACAAGGCACTTGTTGTTCATGGCCTGGCCGCGATTCGATACAACTCAATTCAAACGATTTTTTGTCCACAGCCAATGCTGACCAATTCCCGGCTTGCAAACGACTACTCCAACCCGCATTAGCACTTGGCTCTGATACTGGGTGAGTAATCCAAAGATCAAGTTTGGAGAGATTATGAATCATCACTAATGTCGGCTTCTCAGCTGACAAAGTCAGTAACTCGTCTGCCACCACCAACGGTTTACACCCTGGAGGAAAAATTTCATCCGCATTTGCATTAAAAGCGACCAGCGCCAACAGTAAAGATAAAATATATTTCATGCTATTCTCCGCTTTTTCTATGGTTTTGCAGTTTAACATGATCATGCATTTAGCAATAATGCCGATTTGGATTATTATTAAACAAATGGGATGGCATGTACTGAACCATCTGCCACCTAATCATTAACGAAAACAAAACTGGGGTCCTAACATAGAATGAAAATTTGGGTTGATGCTGATGCGTGTCCAAACGCTATCAAGGAGATTTTATTTCGTGCAGCGAAGCGGACAGAAACATCACTCGTTCTCGTCGCCAATGCGAACCTAACGACACCGGGCTCTCGATTTATTTCAACCGTGCGTGTCGAACATGGCTTCGATCGCGCTGATGATTATATTGTACAACATATGGCGGCAAATGACCTGATCATTACCGCTGATATTCCACTTGCCGCCAGTGTAGTTGCCAACAAAGGAGTAGCGCTTAATCCACGCGGAGAAATCTATACTGAGAATAATATTAATCAACGCTTAGGCTTGCGTGACATCAGGGAAAGTATACGCAGTAGTGGGGTAAACATAGGAGGACCCTCTACCTTCAGTGCAAAAGAAAAAACGTCGTTTGCCAATGCATTAGACCGACTATTAGCTAAATCAAAACAGGCTTAAACCCGGAGCTCTACTGTAGGGGGCAGTAAAGACGTATTAGGTAAAGAGGCTAAATGATCGGCACTGGCTGGGCGTATAAGCGGATTGGAAGAGAAGAAGCGTTGCCTTGGGTAAGTCTTTTCAGGTAATGATGGGCGCTTTTGTTGCAGGGAATCAGGCAAAGGACGCAGTCCACCACCTGTTCCCTCTATCCCCGAAGGCCTGGGAAGCAATTCCACGGCATCATTGTCTCTATCTAGCGAGTGAAGTTTGCCATCATCCGATCTGATTTTATTGATTCTTTTCGGCCGTCGATCATTGGGATTGTCTTGACTAAAGCCACGCGCATAAGCTCTTAATGCCAGCCCCACAGCGTAAACCATTGAGCTGATTGCCGAAACCCAAAGCATGATCGACGAATCATGATAATGCCCACGATCATCAACCTCTTGGAGTGGATTCAAGGTATAATCCACCGATTTTTGGCCCTTGGCGATACCAGAAAAGAGTGACCGGAACACCTCAAACCATTCCTGGAAGAAAAATTGTGGGGATGGATCAACCACCATACCATCAAGAATGGCCTCTTTTATTTCCGTCGGTTTTAACTCTCGAACTTCTTTACGCTTGTCCTTAATCGACTTTAACAACTCGGATAATTGTGTGTTAGGTTCAGGCTCTTGCGGTCGTTGCTTTTGCAAGTGCCAATAATTGCTAATGAGTGAATGCGCCAAAAATCCAAACAGGCAAGCCATACCGGCAACCATACAAGCAATCAGTAAAGCAGGAGGGAAAGCCACCATAAGGATGGCCGTCACTGTGGCGACGGCAAACATCACGCTGGCAATAGCGCCATAGGCTGCCAAGCCATTTTTCAAGCCAGCCAATGCCGCCGCTTTGTAAGATAAGGTGACCTGCGAATGCAAGAACTTCTGCGCCGTCTCAAATTGCTCCATTTTGTTTTCTAGCGCTTTCATGATGGCTTGCTGCTCAGCCGTGAGCGCCTCGCGAACAGACTCATCTATCGGATCGGATAATTGTTCAGAGATGCCTTGTAGGGTAGCAAATAATACTTCCAACTCTTTCCCACAAATGGCTAACTCAACTTCGGCCTGCGTACTTACTAATTTGCGCTGATATTCATATTCTTCATACATCCGTGTTGCAATACACGTTAAAGTAAATATCACAGAAAAAACAGTCATCACCATAAACACGGGAGGTGCTAAGGCCGCTAGACCCATGGCTCCCATATAAAGATAAAGCCCATCGACTACACCACTGTAGGCTTGGGAAAAGAAAGCTTGGGTTCGTACTCCTGCTGATTGCTTGCCAATACGTTGCCGAAACTCAGCACACGTCTCGGCATCAAATACTCTTGTTGCAATGTGACCACTATTGGCAGTAATTAAATTTTGGGTTAATTCTTCGGTGAGATATAGCGTTTTTTTGTTACCCGTGTTGAGTTTTTTAAGATCATCTAAAAAGCGTTCAACATGACTTAGAACAACGATGTCAATCGTGCCGTCAGGTTTTACATAGTATAGTTGCTGACCGACCAGAATATAGCTATTTTTATAGCTTGAGGTGTTTCCAGGAACACACTCCATCCAATGAAAACGACAATTTGCTTGTATTTCTAACAGCAAGTCTGCATTGTCTTTCTGCATGGACTTGCGTTGATCTTTCATCTGCCGATACCAAATCCGATTCAATATGGATAACGCACCAAACACAAGCCCCACGGGAACCATCAGGTAGCGTAGATCCTGGCCCACTAACATGCCCGCCGCTTGTAACGTACTGCGAACCCCTTTGTAAGCGTTTTTTAAACCCTTCATGGTGTCGCGACAGTAAGGCCAAACGACTGCAACGTAGCGCTTAAATGCGTTTTTATCCTTATCATCGAAGATATTGGCAAGTATGGAAAAAGCAATGATGGTGATAGATTCAATGGCCGCAGCAGCCATGCCCGCTGGCGTCAACATCCAGTCGTGCATCAGATCGGAAGAAGAAAGGGAGCTGTCAGTGTATAGTAGATCAAAACAATATTTGACCATACTGTAGGAGAGACTTAAGCCATCTAGCGCCCCATATAAGGCGTAGACATAGGCGGCTTCATGTAATTGTTTTGCAACCCGGCGATTCTCAGCATCTAGTCTCGCGGTGACCGACTGAGATGGGTCATCATTTTCTTGCACGAGTAGATCAGATTCACACGTGGTATTCATGCGTATCACAGGCAGCGGCTAAGATGGTGCAGATTTTACCTGCTCTCGCTCGAAATGGCAAGTACTTTTTCAAATTGGTTTAAATTGTTCCAGCAAACATTGGCCCATCGGTAATTTTATCACAAAACTTGCCGCATTATACAATATATTTTGTGTTTATTTTACACAATTACAAATCTACGTGCTATCAGTACTGTGCCAAAGTGAACAAACCTGCTAGGATCAGCAACATTTATTATTCATACTCAGTAGAACAAGTATCCACATCGGGAGGTTTAATGAGGTTTTTTGTTTTTCTCTTTCTTTCTTGGTCATTGTTAGCAGGACATGCCATGGCAAATAATGAAAAAATAATATACGGTTTCATTGAAAAGGCAACGTTAGTAGAAAAAGACTTAACGTTATCGGCGAAACTTGACACCGGTGCAAAATCCGCCTCCTTAAATGCGACAAACATTACCGAAATTGAAGTGGATGGAAAACCTTACCTCCGTTTCACCGTACCCAGTAAAGAAGGTGACATTGGATTCAAATGCGAGCACGTGGGCGAGGTCAACATTAAAGTCCGTGCGGGCGAAGCACAAATCAACTCATTATTAAAAAAATCGATTCAACGTCCAGTCGTTCTCATGCGCATTAAACTTGGCATGAAAGAGCGTGTAATTCGGGTCAATTTAACCAACCGAAAACGTTTTATTTATCCTCTATTGCTTGGCAGAGAAGCCATCATTGCATTTGATGGCTTAGTCGATCCCGGCTTGAAATACACATTTAAAATCGAAAAAACGGACAACCAATGAAATCCACCAAACGCCATTTATATGGCTTAATTATCACCTTGTTTGTTGTTGGCATGAGTGTTTTTTTCTACCGCCACATTGTTCTTGATGTTCCATTCACGGACAATGAAATTGTCAACAGTTGGATGCTTGAAGCCAATCTACGATTTACGGCTGAACCCAACATGCCGGTAAAAGCTAGTTTCACGATCCCCTACATGCCACCTAATTTTGCGATTCTTGATGAATATTTTATCTCACATAACTATGGCGTCACCACCAGTTTAAATGGTTATAATCGTCGCGCGGTGTGGTCACTCAGACGAAGCACAGGCTCACAATCACTTTATTATCGTGCGATTTTCCGTGAAACGGAGAATAATGAAGCCTATCTACCCAAACCCCACATCCTTAAAACTCCACCACTTGCAGAAAATATAAAAACAGCCGTAGATACTATTATTGGTCAGGCTCGCCAATCATCAGCAGACATCCAAACATTTGCCCAAAGTACCATCAAAGAACTCAATAAAAAAGATGGGAATGCCAAACTACTGGTGGGTGACTTCAGTGATATCAACATCGTGAATGCGGCTATTACTGTATTAAATCAAGCGAAAATTTATGGCATGCCCATTCATGCCATCCATCTTAGCCAACAAAATAAGGCAGACTTTAAGTTATATCTTGAAGTGTTTAATGGCAAATCGTGGATTTATATCAATCCGCGCACCGGGGCAAGCGGCTTACCCAAAGACTTTCTCGTTTGGCAACATGGCAATGAGCCGATGTTTGATGTCGTCGGTGGGAAAAAACCACAATTTAGCCTCACCGTCTCACCCACCCCCATTAATGCACTGAGCATCGCCAAAATAAGGGGCGGACAAACAGAATCGCAACTGATGCGCTTCTCATTATTGCAATTACCCATCAATATGCAAGAAACCTATAAAATTTTATTAACCGTACCCATTGGTGCATTCATTATTTTATTATTGCGTAACTTCATAGGGTTAAGCACCTTTGGCACGTTCATGCCCGTGTTGATAGCACTCGCGTTCCGTGAAACCCATGTGATCTGGGGGATCACCCTCTTCACGATCATTGTCTCCTTTGGACTGTTGGCACGGTTTTATCTGGATCAATTGCGCCTGCTCTTAGTACCTAGGCTTGCCGCCATTCTGACCGTTGTTATTTTACTAATGATTTTTATCAGCGTGCTCAGCCAAAATCTTGGGCTTGAGTCAGGGCTTTCCGTGGCGCTATTTCCCATGGTGATCCTCACCATGACCATCGAGCGGATGTGCATCACATGGGATGAGCGGGGTGCCTATGACGCCATCAAGGCTGGGGTAGGTAGTATGGTTGCTGCTGTCATTGCTTTCTTTGCCATGAACTATGCCCCCATGCAGTACTTATTTTTTGCCTTTCCCGAGTTATTGTTAGTCTTGCTTGCTTTCATCCTTTGGTTTGGTCAATACCGTGGTTATCGATTATTAGAGCTCTTTCGCTTTAATGCGCTGGGTGGGGCAAAATAAATGTGGGCTACTTACCGTCGTCTAAGACAACGTGGTGTTTTAAGTATTAATCAACGCAATAGCGATTATGTATTACGCTATAATCGCCGCAAGCTTTACCCCTTGGTGGATGATAAGTTAAAAACCAAGCGCTTAGCACTGCAGTCAGGCATTGCAGTACCTCCTCTGTATGAACTCATTGAAACAGAGCACCAAGTTAAAAACCTTGAGGAGTTATTAAAACCCTACTCCGACTTCGTTATTAAACCCGCTCGCGGAGCGGGAGGGGATGGCATCATCGTTATCACGGAGCAAGTGTTTGGCCGCTATCGGCAAATTAATGGAAAACTACTTACCATACAGGAGTTAAGCTACCACTTGTCTTGCCTACTGTCTGGTGCTTACAGTTTAGGTGGCCATCCAGATTACGCCATCATAGAGCACCGCGTTATTGTTGACCCGGTATTTGCCGACATCAGTTATGAGGGCATTCCTGATATTCGCATCATCAACCTCTTAGGCTACCCTGCCATGGCCATGGTCCGTCTCCCCACGCGCTTGTCTGGGGGAAAAGCTAACTTACACCAAGGCGCCATAGGGACCGGTATCAATATCGCGAATGGCTTAACCTTAGGTGGGGTATTTCATCATGATGCGATTGATTATCATCCCGATACACTCAAACCCATCGTAGGTCTGCAAGTTCCCTATTGGGACCAGATCCTCGAAATTGCCGCTAGTTGCTATGAATTAACTGGGCTTGGCTACCTTGGGGTAGATATCGTACTGGATAAAGAGCATGGCCCATTGATGTTAGAGTTGAACGCGCGCCCCGGCTTGAATATCCAAATCGCCAACCGTGAGGGCGTGCTACATCGATATCATACCATTGAAGCGCATGCGGCCTTGGGCAAAGAATCAATCCCCGCACGCGTTGCCTTCAGCAAACAGCACTTCGCCCGCTAACCCGTTGTGGGCGAGCAGCCCGTAATAAGGATCGAGGGCCTTATTACGGGAGCAAGTCTAGACCTTAGTCATCTAACCTTCGAATGCGCTGCGCTTCCATCACTAGCGATTTGAAATAGTCATACGACATGTAAAAATTGCCTTTATCCCCAATGTTTGCGCCCCAAGAGTTACGCAAGGTGAGTAAGCCTTTATGTGCACGACCGTGATCATCCATAGCTACCGCATCATCATCGTAGCCCGTAATGACCATTTCATGAGCAGGAGGAAATTCGTCTGCTGTATTCAAATCATCCACAATTTCAGGCGTTAATAGCCAACTGTCATTGCTTGCATGATATTTACCCACAGCCCCAGCCAACCCTTTATCCACAGCAGGGAGCAACACCACAAAAATAAGCCTATCGCCGGCATTCAAAGTATCTTTAACCTGGGATAGTGTTGTATTAGGGTTGTATTTATCGAGAATGACGTGATAAATATCAAGAATAGACGACCAAGCCACCACATCATCGTCCATAGGCTCACTCAGCGCGTGATAGTCTGCCGGCGTCATTTCTGTACCAGGCAAAATGTCGCTGCCCGTACCCTCGAGCGGATACCCCGTCAAACCTCCACAACCATTAGCGATTTGCTTATTCTTGTTGACCAAGCCAAACACAGACATCTGATTTAAAACAACCCCTCCTAAAGAACCATTCCAACCACTTGGGTTATAGGCATTGTTTTCAAGATAACGACCCAATTGCAAAAGACACAATTGACTGATGTAATCGCCTTTGTTGATGACGGCATCAACCGCGGCCGTCGCTGCAAACATCACGCAAGAACCATAAGCCCCCTGATCAAGGACAGGAACGCTTCCCATACCCAACTGGACTTTTTTTGTAGGCGCCGTGGCCAACGCCATATCATTTACATCGAAGACCGCCTCATTGACCCGGCTCTCAACTTTTTGTCGGGCCTTATCTGAAAGTTCGACCTTTAATAAAGCAATGTGGCGAACAGCACCGGGCTTCGCCGTGGCCCTCAATGAGCGGGATTGGCTAGGAAGCTGTAAGGGTATATCGACACGGCCTACAATTTTAACCTCTTCTGCTATAACAACCGCGCTACTTAACATCAACAAAAAAGCCCACCGCACTCGGTTCATAAAAAATCCTCGTTCATATTGCTCAATCAAATAGGCATGTGGAGTATACCATGTGAATAAAAATGAAGCATCAATAAAGCACCATCTCTTAAAATGGAACTGACGAAAAACTCACTCTAACTCGCGGCTTGCTCAATAAAAAATCGCTTTAACGGCAGTAAATAATTACAGGCTCGCAGACCAAGGCCACGTAGCGCCGCCACGGGTGGCGAGGGATTTACAAAGATCATTTTCAACCCCTCCATAAGGGCAATCACTTTCCAGACATCGGCTTTGCGCTGCCGTTGGTAAGCACCTAGCGCTTTATCTGACCAGGATTGGGGCTTATCAGCATCCAGTCTTGCACACCACGCCGCCAAATCAGCCAAACCGACGTTAAGACCAAGCCCTGCTAATGGATGAATGGTGTGCGCCGCATCACCCATTAGTAGCCAATGCGGACCACTATAGCGCTTGGCATGGCGCATCAACAAAGGAAACAGGTGACGTTTGTCAGCAACGGTACAATCCCCTAATGTAGCCGCAAACGCCGCCGTTAATTGCGTGGCAAACTCCGCATCATCTAACGTCATCAATGCCTGTGCTCGTGTTGCCGTTGTTGACCAAACAATAGAGCATTGATGAGGATCGGCAAGAGGCAAAAAAGCGAGCGGGCCATCGGCATTAAAGACTTGATACGCCGTTTGTTGATGTGGCTTTTCGGTATGAATACGCGTCACGATAGCGTGCTGATGGTAAGGCCAACGCGTTATCTCCACCCCCAACAAATCCCGGGTGGCAGAGTTTGCACCATCGGCCACAATCAGCAATTCTGCCTGCCACGTACTCACACCATCACTTATTTCTACCACATCAGACCTGGGCTGCACCTTCGTGACCGTACGATGAGGGAATAACGTGATGCCTTGTGTAGATATTTGCTGCAACAACGCCTGTTTGATGACGGACTCTTCAATGATGGTCCCCAAACGATCACGAGCAATCATTCGCGCATCAAAGTCAATGTGTGCACCATTTACCGCATCCCAAACGTGCATATGTTGATAGGGCGAAACACGCGCTTTATCTAACGAATCCCAAACACCAAGCCGGTGCAATAATGATTGTGAAGCATGATTGATGGCATAAACACGGGGAAGAGGCGTGTGAGGATCATCCGTCAATGCCCCCGCATCAAGGAGCCCCACAGAAAAACCATGCTGATTCATAGCAACTGCCGCACTGAGACCGACGATCCCACCACCAACGACGATGACATCAAAAGACTGACACATTCATGCTCCTCCGTACGTTTTATTTTACAAGACTGACGAACCCCTGGCTCATTTCGACCGAGCTTACTTGCTATTCAGTAACGTATCTTCTTCGCTTTCTGTCCTATCACTACAAAAGCAACACGCACGAAAGAAACGCCATAGAGAGGGGTAGCTACTCTGTATTGAAAAAGAGCGCAGGGTGATATTGCTCAGTTCGTCTGCGGCCTGATGCCTTTCATCAATCAATGGAAAAGACTGATACCCCTCTTGTTGTTTTGACATGACGGTTTCCTTACTGGCGATATTAGGGCTCATAACCTCCGTAGGTGAGCTAGGACATGAACGCCAGGAGTCCTCACCATACACCGCAATTATATTGCGCCTTATCTCAATCGATGTGAGCAGCGTTACCCGGAGTTCCTCCAATACCTTCATTTCCTCGTATACCGCAGTTCGTTCGCCACCGATTTTCTTGTCAAGCGAGTCACTTAATTGCGCTAAGCGGCGGTCTATTTCTATAAGCTTTTCTTCAAGACCAATTTTTTTTCCCTGCTGATGACGTTGCATAATCCCTCCAGCGATTAAATGTCATATCTCTCGTTGATAAGTATATCCATGGATGACCATCAATGGATAGCCAACGCGAGCCGCGCAGCTACACCAAGAGCCATCGTTAGGTTTTACTGGGCAGCAACGGTATTCCACAGACCAAATCGGACGTCACCCCTGCAAAACCACGCGCATAACGAGCGAGAAGATGTTTTACGATAGGCAGATTGTCCAGAGCAATTAATCCCACACCTCGCGCCATGGCAAGGCCTGGTACAGGGCTGGTAAAGAGATCAATCAATCCATCGGTAAAACGAATCATGGTTGATTGGTCATGGTGACGTAGCGTTTGATACCGCTGTAACATCGGCGCACCTAGCCCTTCATCAACAATGCATTGAGCGAGCGTTGCCACATCACGCAGTCCAAGATTAAACCCCTGGCCCGCCACAGGGTGTAAGGTGTGCGCGGCATTACCCACAAAAACGACAGTACCCATCACTTGTCGCGGCATAAGGACTTGTCGCAACGGGTAAACTACTCGCTGCCCCACTTTAACAAAACGTCCTAACCGATAGCCAAACGCCTTCTGCAACAACGTTAAAAAATCAGTCGGACTACATGCACTCAACTGGTTGGCGTCTTTGGGCCGCAAAGCCCAAACTAGTGAAGCGCGTTTGCCCGTCATGGGTAGCAGCGCCAGGGGGCCTGACGACGTAAAACGTTCATAGGCCTGCTGCTGGTGAGCACGTGCCAAGCCAATGTTGGCAACAATAGCATGCTGGTCATATTCTTTCTCTTGTGTCAGAAGACCACACATCTGCCGCACACAAGAATCCGTCCCATCTGCAGCGACAATAAGCCTGGCTTGCACGGCCAGATCGCCCGTAGGGGTGCTAATCGTGGCCGTTCCCTGGGTCTCATTCAGCGCGGTGAGTTTAGCTGGGGCAATAACCTGTTGATGGTCGAGCAGACGATGTAATGCGCGGTTGATGTGCTGCATTTCCACCACGTAGCCTAGCGGATCATGTTCTTCACCATGCAAACGCGCGCTACCAAAACAATGCCGCTCAGAGACATGAATGGCTTCAATAGCGGTAGCGTATTCTTGTAATAGCGGCCAAATGGTTAGCATTTGCAGGATGCGTACACTTGCAGGCGCTAGGGCTAAGGTGCGCGCATCAAAATCGGCGCGCACACGCTTGGAAAAAGGTTTGGCTTCCACCAATAAGGTGCTATAGCCTTTACCAGCAAGCGCTAGCATCAACGTGGCACCAGTTAATCCACCGCCAACGATAAGAATATCGACTTGTCGCTCAGCCACGGACCAACGCCTCCAGATCATCAATTTCCACGGCTAAATCTTGAGATAAATTGGTATAGCCCTCTTTCGTCACCAGAATATCATCTTCAATGCGCACACCGATACCCCACCAACGACGATCTACACCTTGAATATCGGAACTGATATATAAACCTGGCTCAACGGTCAAGACCATACCGGGCTCGAGAGATCGCCATTTTCCCTGTATTTTATAGTGGCCGCAATCATGTACATCTAATCCTAACCAATGCCCCGATTGATGCATATAAAAAGGCTTATAGGCACCCGACTCCATGAGCCCACTAATAGAACCCTGCAACAAGCCTAACTCAACCAATCCAGCCGTCATCACCTGCACGATCGCTTGCTGCACCTCATCCCACGCGCAACCAGGACGCACGCAGGCCATTCCTGCTTTCTGTGAGCGAAGCACTAGTTCATAAATTAAACGTTGTTCTGTGCTAAAGCGTCCATTACGGGGAAACGTACGAGTAATGTCGGCCGCGTAGTTCTCAAACTCGCCTCCCGCATCAATCAAAACTAAATCACCCGAGCGCAAGGGCGCGTTGTTCTCAGTGTAATGCAAAATGCATGCATTGCTACCACCAGCTACGATGGGATCATAAGCAACGCTTCGACAACCCTGACGGGAAAATTCATATAATAGCTCGGCTTCAAGCTGGTATTCATGGCTCGCGTCCAAACAGGCCCGCATGGCACGCTGATGCGCCTCGATAGAAATAGCGGCCGCACGTTGCATCAACTCAATTTCGGCAGTACTTTTAAATAGCCGTATTTCACCGAGTATTGGGGCGAGATCACAAAACGCCTCAGGTGCCACAACACCATGGCGAACTTGCCCTTTAACAACTTGCCACGCATCGAAAATGCGACTCGCCCATGCAGGATAGCGGCCCACTGCGTAATAAATTGCATGCTTATTCAAGAACAGTTCCGGCAAACGCACCTCAAGGCTCGCCAAAGGATAAGCGGCATCGATACCCAAGGCATCGCATGCACCCTCCTGCCCTAAACGTCTCCCTGTCCATTGTTCTTGTGCTCGATCACGTGGTCGATTAAATAAAATACTCTCGCCTAGCGGACCCGCACTAATCAGTAGCAGTGCATCTGGCTCACTAAAACCCGTCAAATAATAAAAATCACTGTCCTGACGAAAGCGGTAATGCGAATCACCATTGCGCAACAATTCACTCGCCGCTGGAATCACCGCAATACTATCTGGAGGCAGGCGTCTCGCCAATTCACGCCGCCGCATTTGATATTCTTTTTGCGTAATCATCAACATTCCCTTTGTTCTAGTGTGCGGTTTCAGAGGAGCCTTTTTTCAGCTGAGTTGCCTGCAAATCAACATGAATGTGCAACACTGCCATACGCGCATATTCACTGACCTCCATCAAAGCATGCTCATCCTCTTCATCAAGATGGAGGGTTTGATAATCCAGCTCTGCAAATTCAGTCAAATGCTGTAATGCTTCTTGTGCTTCCTCTTCTTGTAATTGATCATAACCTACCCCAGCCATAGTAATCCCTTGTGTAAATCCCTCACACCATTCGCTGAACGCTTGTGCCCGGAGGGCGAGCGGGTCATCCTCATCGGGAAGCAATAATTGAAATTCAAAATTAAACCCCGCCATTTGCTGCTGACTCACGGCATACACCCCAAACAGTGCCAACGCAGCGCGACGCATACCAGCATCCTTCTTATTGGTCATCAAGGCTCGTAGATACGCCTCTCCCTCGTTGATTGCACCTGCACATAGATAGCCACACATCACACCATGCAGCTCACTGCCAGAAATAGGCAGCGCTAAAACTGTAATGGAGTCCACAAAGGTATGATAATTCGGTAAATGCAAAGGTGTGCTTTCGGTCGACATATTCAACTCTTTAAAACAAATTCCCAATCATAACCGATTTGCCCGGACAAGCCAAAATTGCTACCATCTGGGCAGCACTGTGACAAGGCAAAGGTTAAAAAATGACAAAAGCTACGTATTGCACGATTCGATTACTGAACAAATCGTATAAGATTAAATGTCCTAATGAAGAGCAGGATAAGTTACAACTTGCCGCCCAAAAATTAAATGACATCCTCCTGAAAAAAAAGAATGAATTCAAAAAATTAGACGACTTTCAAGCGCTACTGCTCGCGGCCCTACAGGTCAGTCATGAGCTTATTACGTGTCAAACAAATCAGCAAGAGCAACGTCTACAGTTAAGCCAGTTTATCAATACGTTAGAGAACAAGATTGGGCAAGTGGCGGGTAGTCATAGGCCTTCTCAAAGTGCATAAATCCTCTACGGTGCTATAATGACATCATCCTGGCAACTATTGATTTTTGAACCAACCCTCACATCCGGGGGAGTGTCCTGATGGCGGCGTTGTGCAAGCCCACCTCGAGCGGGACGCCTTAACCGCCACAACTGCACCCCACCGGAACTCCAGGGTTCAACATCTTAGACTGTCAGGTTATTCATTTGTTTGTCTTAAGATTGTCTTGCTTAAACTGCCACGCCCCTAAAAGCAATATTAACATACAAAGTCCCGTGATAAATTGTGTTAAAGCAAAACTATGGTAGATTCCAAATGAGATTGCATACACTTGGGCCGCCATTTCTTGTCCTAAACGAATAAATAAACTAGACAGCGCCCAAGCTGCAAAAAGACGTAATGCTGAGAATCTGTGGCCTACTAATGCTATGGTTAGAGCTGGCAATACTTGAGAAATTCCACCCGCCACAAAAATACCGAACAATGCAAAAAAAACTGGTGGCTCTACCACAGAGGTAGCCAGTACAGAAACAAATTTTAGAATGACTAATAAAAGAGAGGCTCGAAATGCAACCTTAGCAATGCCTTTTTTATCTGCAAAATACCCGATAAATAAGGGCAGCATAACCCCTCCCGACACAAAGAATAACTCCACATATTGGCTACCATTATATTTGGGAATATTGTTAACATAGGTGATGGCAAACTGTTGCGCAGAGACCGCAAACCCCGCCATGACGGCCAACAAAAAAACATCCAGATTTGCTCGAATGAGTGTATGTAACGTTTGGTGATGATCTTTCTTCTCTGACTCCGAACGTGTTGGAAAATTTTTTAAAACCCGCATCACCATAACAAAACTTAACAATAAAATAAAAATACCGCCACCAATATATTTGAATGCCCTTACATACTCGTTAAAAAACTCAACGGACATCTTGTAATAAATTAAAGCATGCAAGACTCCCTCAACCGACACCTGTAACACTTCAATGATTGCCCGGTAGCTAGGGGAAACAAATGCCTGCCTCCACGGCTCAAGAAGATCTAAAACCATGTTTGATAAAAATACGATGGTAGTCGAATGAAGATAAGTGGGGAAAAACAGAAAAGCAAATAATAACCCTAAGAGACTCAGCAACAAAACTCGCTGCGATTGAAAAGAGTGCATTTTTTTAAAAAGACAGAGAAAAACAATCAGTAGCCCCATGAGCGTGGCCTGACTATAGATTGAAATATAAGAACGTGTACCCAAATGATATTTTGCACCATGTATCTGTAACCCACTGCCCAAAAACTGGTATAAAAAAAAACAAATGGTCATTGTTATTAGATTTAAGGCAATGATGGTTTTATTTATATTTTTTTTATTCATACGGCCTCTCCGTAGCCTAACAATCGGTTATTTACTTGTTTGTCGTAGTAACCTGTAGAACCGTAACATTCTGCAAACCACGAGGTAGACGATTGCCACGGCGTCCACGCTCCCCTTGGTAGTGTATCAGATCAGCCGCTTTTAACGTGAAATGGCGTTTTCCCGCATGCACTGTCAACGCGTCATCCACTGCCATTAATTGCACATCCGTCACAAACTCTTCTCGCGCTATGGCTTTGATGGTCTGGATATTAATTAACTTATTGCCCTTACCTCGCGTCAGTTCCGGTAACTCAGTCGCTGCAAAAATTAACAGCCGACCGGTGTTGGTTACGCAGGCCACTTGCTCTGCATCTTTTACGGTGAACACGCGCGGCGGTAGAACTTGACTATTTGAGGGCAGTTTAAGGCACGCTTTGCCGTTGCGATTTTTGACATACAAGTCTTTTAACTGGGTTAAAAAACCATAGCCCGCATCATTTGACAATAATACCCAGTCATCCGGATCACCACTGATTAATGCAACAAACGCCACACCTTCTGCTGGATTGAGTTTTCCTGTGAGAGGCTCGCCCTGACCACGCGCCGAAGGTAATACGTGACCTGGCAGCGTATACACCTTGCCCTCATGATCAAAAAAAATGACTTGTTGATTACTGCGCGCATTCGTTTGTGCTTTAAATTCATCCCCAGACTTATAGCTTAGCTCGCGTCCATCGATATCATAACCCTTCGCAGCCCGCACCCACCCCTTCTGCGACAAAACAACCGTAATAGGCTCATTGGGCAAAATATCTTCTTCTTTCAGCGCCTGCGAGTCTTTGCGCTCAACCATCGGTGAGCGTCGTGCATCACCATATAAATCTCGATCCGCAATAATTTCCTCTTTCACTAAACGACGTAGCCGTTGTTCGCTGGCTAATACTTGTTGCAAATAATCACGCTCCGCACTAAGTTCCTCATGCTCACCGCGTATTTTAATTTCCTCAAGTTTTGCTAACTGGCGCAGTTTGATTTCAAGAATGGCTTCCGCCTGGCGCTCGCTGAGCATAAATTTCGCCATCAATGCGAGCTTTGGATGTTCAGCGTCTCGAATAATGGCTATCACTTCATCAATATTCAAATAGGCAATCAATAACCCCTCTAACACATGCAAACGATCGAGAACTTTATCAAGACGATATTGCAGGCGTCGTTTAACGGTACTTAAACGAAAGACTAGCCATTCCTGTAAAATAGTGAGTAAATTTTTGACGCGTGGCTTG